>Ga0233425_10001669_pt1 | contig 48212 bp, 58 predicted proteins | sample Watercolumn_Towu_2_FD_181712 | JGI IMG/M metagenome (GOLD analysis project Ga0233425, IMG submission 181712) | Freshwater microbial communities from Lake Towuti, South Sulawesi, Indonesia - Watercolumn_Towuti2014_140_MG | ecosystem: Environmental > Aquatic > Freshwater > Lake | place...
TTGATAGGTTGATTTTGGTTTATAAACGAATTTCCAGTCAAAAATACGATTTAACTTTTTAAATGTTTTGTTTTGGACATATTAGTATGATAAAAAACATATTGTTTTACGCACGGCAAGCATCCATCAGAAGCTGAATGTCTGAAATTAGACATTTTTGTCTAGTTTGTCCAAAATGGGTCAATAAGCTTTTAAATAGGCATTTGAACCAATGGGAAATTCAAATAGGCATCATGGAGGGGCAACATGCAGCATTTCACAGCAATCGAAAACCATTCAAAAAAAGAGATTGAGGAACTTATTGAATCCGCAAGAGGGTTCAAAAAAAATCGGTTTGGGACTGCACTCAAGGGAAAGACTCTCATCGCGCTCTTCTTCAACCCATCGACGAGGACAAGGGTCAGCTTTGACCTTGCCATGCACGAGCTTGGAGGGCATGCAATCGCGCTAGCTCCAGGAAGCTCTTCATGGGGAATAGAAGTGAACGAAGGAGCAGTCATGGACGGTGAAGCAGAGGAGCATCTCAAAGATGTGACAAAGGTCTTGTGCAGATACGGAGATGCGCTTGCAATTCGCTGCTTTCCAAAGTTCAAGGATTGGAAAGAGGAAAAAAAAGATGCCATCCTCAGCAATATGGTAAAGTGGTCGGACAAGCCGGTTATAAACATGGAGACGATAAGCCACCCCTGCCAGGCGCTGGCCATGATGATGACTCTTAAGGAAAAACTCAAAGGCTTCAAGGGGAAAAAAATGGCCCTCACCTGGGTGTACCATCCAAAGCCCCTAAATACAGCGGTCGCCAATTCAGCAGGCATGATTGCGAGCATATGCGGCATGGATTTAGCCATCTCTAATCCCAAAGGATATGATCTTGATGGAGATTATCTTGCCATGATGAAAGGGTTTTGCGAAAAGAATGGCGCGAAATTTTCAGTCAGTAACTCCATGGAGGATGCGCTCAAGGACGCCGATTTTGTGTACGCGAAGAGCTGGGGGCCCCTTTCGCAGTACGGCAATTTCAAGCCGCATGGCAACGACAAGTTCAAGCATTGGATTGTGGACAAGGAAAAGATGAATAAAACGAACAATGGGTATTTCAGCCACTGCCTGCCGATGCGAAGAAACGTGAAGGCAACTGATGAGGTCGTTGACTCTGGCAGATCACTTATTTATGAGGAGGCAGAAAACAGGCTGCACGTCCAAAAAGCGGTGCTTGCGAAACTAATCGGAGGGAAAAAATGAGTAAAGTAAAAATGAATAAAGTAATACTTGCTTATTCAGGAGGATTGGACACTACATTTTGCGCGGCATACCTCAAGGAGAAAGGGCATAAAGTAATCACGGCCACAATAGATACCGGAGGTTTTACCCAAGAGGAACTTGCAGAGATAGAGAAACGGGCGGTAAATGCCGGAAGCAGTAAGCACTATACGGTCGATGTGCGCGAAAAGATATACGAACAAGTGGTGCAGTACGTGATAAAGCTCAATGCTCTCTATGAAAGTGACTATCCACTCATGTGCGCGGACAGGTATATTATCAGCCAGGAGGCTGTTGCCATAGCGAAAAAGGAAAAAACCAACATTGTCGCGCATGGCAGCACTGCTGTTGGCAACGATCAAGTGCGCTTTGACTCCGCGCTACTCATGCACAAGGGAATTGAGATATTATGCCCAATCAAGGCCCTTAACATTACCCGGGAAGAGGAACAGGCATATCTTGAAAAAAGAAAGATTCCAATCAAAATCTCATCAAAGAAGTATTCCATGAATGAGAATGTATTTGGAGTAACAATATCCGGCAGCGAGATAGACAATCTAAAAGAACCGATAGATTCCTATGTGCTGACCAAAAGCCATGGAAACAAAAAACCAGCATATATAAAAATAATTTTTGAGAAGGGCGTCCCTGTCAGCCTTAACGGCAAGAAGATGCCGGGGCTGCAGATACTTCAGAAGCTGAACACAATTGCAGGCTCCTACGGTTATGGAAAGCGAATCTACACAGGAGATTGCATAATTGGAATAAAAGGGCACTTGCTCTTTGAGGCGCCAGGCCTTATGGCGCTTATTGAGGCGCATCGCAAACTTGAGCAGATTATCCTAACCAAACAGCAATTGCGATTTAATGCCCTCGCATCTGATTTTTGGGCTGATCTGGTTTATAGCGCACAATATTATGATCCTCTGCGGCAGGATATTGAGGCATACGCAGATTCAGTGCAGGAAAAAGTATCAGGCACAGTCACGCTCAAGGTGTCTGAAAATGAGGTTTTAGCTGTTGCGCTTGAATCAAAAAACTCAATGATAAATCCTGGAGTCGCAACTTATGCCCAAAAGGCAACCTGGAGCGCTGGCGACGCGAACGGGTTTATCAAATTGCACTCAATGCAGCAAAAGCTGGTGAACCGATCATGAAATTGTGGCAAAAAGGATATGAAATAGACGGCAAAATCGAGGCATTTTGCGCGGGAAAAGACCCTCAGCTAGACATCAGTCTGGTAGAGTATGACTGCATTGCTTCAAAAGCGCACGCCAAGGCCCTTTGGAAGGCCAAGCTTTTGACAAAAAAAGAGTTCAGCGATTTGATCACGGGGCTAAATGAGATTATTGGCCTACACAGTAAAGGGAAATTTCCAATAGGGCAAAAGGATGAGGACTGCCACACAGCAATCGAGAATTACCTTACCAAAAAGTTTGGAGATTGCGGCAAGAAAATACATGCAGCACGCTCGAGAAATGATCAGGTATTGACAGCGCTTCGCCTCTATGAAAAAGCGCAGCTCCGCGAAATAATGCTGATGGTTGAAAATTACGAGCTGGCTCTCAAGAAAGCAATCGGCAAATATGGGAGGATTGAAATGCCGGGCTATACCCACATGCAAAAGGCTATGCCCACCACTGTTTCGATGTGGCTTGGCTCCTTCATTGACTCAGCTAAAGACAATAAAATTGCTTTGAGCGCTGTGCTTGGGCAAATCGACCAATCGCCGCTTGGCACAGCAGCAGGTTTTGGAATACCCATTCTCAAAATAGACCGATCGTCAATTGCCATGGAGCTTGGCTTTGCCAAATTGCAGCAAAATCCAATGTATGCCCAGCTAAGCCGCGGCAAGTTCGAAGCAAGCATCATTCAAGCGCTTTTGCAGGTGCTCTTTGACATTAACAAGCTGGCATCGGATTTGATGCTTTTTTCCATGCAGGAGTTTAGGTATGTGACAATTCCCCGCGAACTTTGCAGCGGAAGCTCTATCATGCCGCAGAAAAAAAATCCAGACTGTCTTGAGCTTTTGCGCGCGAGCTATCATTCGGTCGTGGGTGAGCAAATGAAAGTGCAGGGAATAATCTGCAATCTAATTTCAGGATACAACCGGGATGTGCAGCTCACAAAAGAGCCAGTCATGGTAGCAATAGAAACGGCAAAATCCTGCCTTGAAGTCATGGCGTTGGTTGTTTCAAGCATCACCATCAATAAAAAGGCATGCAGGAAGGCAATGAGCCGGGAGCTATATGCAACTGAAGAAGCATACAAGCTTGTCAAGAGAGGCATCCCGTTTCGCGAAGCGTATAGGCAAATAGCAAAAAAATACTGAGAGGAAATTAAATGAAAATTGTAAAGAATAATGTCAGCGCCCCGAAAGGATTTAGCGCCCTTGGCAAAGTCGTGGGAATAAAGCCGTCAGGAAAGCTGGACTTTGGAGTCATTTACAGCGAGGTTATTGCAAATGCAGCGGCCCTCTACACCCAAAACCAGATAAAAGGGGCTCCGCTGCTCGTGACAAAAAAGCATCTTCAGAATGGCAAGGCGCAGGCAATTGTGATTAACAGCGGCATTGCGAATGTCTGCACCGGGAAGAAAGGGTATAGGGACGCACAGGAGATGGCGGAGCTTGCAGCGCTTGAGTTGGGAATAAAAAAAACTGACGTGGCCGTATCCTCAACAGGCCTTATTGGTGCGTTTCTTCCCATGGAGCGCATGCGCGAGGGAATGAAGGGAATCAAAAGCCAGTTATCCAAAGAAAGCGAGATTGCACAGGCTATCCTTACCATCGACAAGGCAAAAAAAGAAATCGCGGTTCGCATAGACAACTTCACAATCGGAGCGATTGCCAAAGGCTCTGGCATGATTCATCCAAATATGGCAACTATGCTTAGCTTCATAACAACAGATGCGGAAATAAGCTCTAAAGCCCTTCGGGCATTTTTGAAGCACTCTGTGGACCTCTCATTCAATATGATAAGTGTGGATCGGGACACAAGCACCAGTGACATGGCAGTAATACTGGCCAACGGGCTTGCAGGAAAGGTTGATGCAAAAAAATTCCAGCAGGGCCTTGACTTTGTCTGCATGTACCTTGCAAAGGAGATCGCAAAGGACGGGGAAGGCTCAACCAGGCTTATCAAGGTCAATGTGAAGAACGCAGTAACGGAAAATGACGCGAGAAAAGTCGCAAAGGCAATCATCAGCTCAAACCTCGTTAAGTGTGCAGTCTTTGGCAACGATCCCAACTGGGGCAGGATTTTATGCGCAATTGGCAATTCCGGAGCGCACTTTACTGAAGGCAAGATAGATGTGTATTTTGACGAGCACAAGCTTGTTGGAGATGGCATGGCAAAAGGATTTGACAAGGCAACTGTAAAGGAAATAATGAAAAATGATGAGTTGCTCGTAACCATAGATCTCAAGGAAGGCAAGCATGAGGCGACGGCATATGGCTGCGACATGAGCCTTGAATATGTGAAGCTTAGCGCGCAATACAAGACATAAACTCCGAACGTGACAGCTAACTCGAAAATGGACTTAAATGAAAAAACAAAAGTATTGATTGAAGCGCTGCCTTACATAAAAAAGTACAAGGGCAAGATAGTTGTAATAAAGTTTGGAGGCAACGCATTATCGGAGATAAAGAGCGTGATAGGGGATGTGATATTGCTCAGCCACATCGGAATAAGGCCAATTATCGTGCATGGCGGCGGCCCGGAAATTGACAAGGAGCTGGAAAAGCTGAAAATAAAGCCGAAATTCGTTAAAGGGCTAAGATACACGGATGAGATAACTATTGAAGTTGTTGGAAGGGTTTTCCGCAAAATCAACAGGAATATCTTATCTTACATAAAGTCCCATGGCGCAAAAGCTTCAGGGCTAAAAGGCTGCATAAAGGCAGAACAAAAATCAAAAGAGTGGGGCCTTGTTGGCGAGATAGCCGGCGTGAGAAAAAACATGATCCTAAACAGGATAAACTCAGGAAGTATAGTGGTAATATCTCCAATGGGGATTGGGAAAAACAGGGTAAAATATAATATTAATGCGGATACGGTAGCATCTAGCATTGCCGTGGCAATTGGCGCTGAAAAGCTGACAATCCTGACGAACGTTGACGGAGTGAGAATCAATGGCAAACTCCTGACGCACATTGACTTTGACACTGCCAAAGAAGGGATAAAAAACGGCAACATAAGCAAGGGCATGATTCCAAAAGTCGAGGCTTGCATATACGCTGTCAAAAATAAGTGCCCGAAAGCGCACCTCATAAATGGATTAGTTCCGCATTCATTGCTGCTCGAGATATTCACCGACAAGGGGATAGGAACGGAGATTGTTTACAAAAATGGAAACAAATAAAGTGATTGAACTGGAGAAAAAGCATGTCATGCAGACTTATTCAAGGCCAAAAATCTTGCTGGATTATGGAGTTGGCTGCTATTTGTTCGACAAGCAGGGGAAGAAATACATTGACATGGTTGGAGGATTGGCAACTTGCCTGCTTGGCCATGGGAACAAGAAGTTTGCAGATGCCGTTAAAAAACAGATAGAAAAAATTACAAACCCCACAAATCTTTATTATACTGAAGAACAGGTGAAGCTGGCTGAAAAGCTGGCCGATCTATCCGGATTGGGCAAATGCTTTTTATCAAACTCAGGCGCTGAAAGCATTGAGGCTGCAATAAAGCTTGTAAGAAAGCGTACAAAAAAGACACATATCATATCGACAAAGGAGGCTTTCCATGGAAGGACTTTTGGGAGCCTGGCTGCAACAGGCAAGGAAAAGATAAGAAATCCGTTTAAGCCTATGCTTTCGGGATTTTTGCATGTAAAATATGGCAATGCAAGCGCAATTGAAAAAGCAATAACAAAAAAGACAGCTGCAGTAATAGTCGAGCCAATCCAAGGAGAAGCAGGAATAATAATGCCAGAGAAAAACTATTTGAAAAGTGTAAGGGAAATCTGCAATAAGCATAATGTTTTGATGGTTTTGGATGAAATTCAAACAGGATGCGGCAGGACCGGAAGGTTTTTTGCATACGAGCATGAAAAGATAAAGCCAGACATTGTAACGCTTGCAAAAGGGCTTGCAAATGGCATTCCGATAGGTGCCACAATAGCAACAGAGGATATTGCAAACAGCCTTGAAAAAGGCGACCATGGCTCGACATTTGGAGGAAACCCTGTTGCATGCTGCGCCGCAAATTTCACAATTGAATATGTGCTGAAAAACAAGCTGATGCAAAACGCTGAAAAGCAGGGAGATTTCATCATAAAAAAATTAAGTTCCATAAAGTCAAGGCATATAGCGGAAATAAGGGGCAAGGGCCTGATGATAGGAATGGAAATGAAGGATAAGGCACCCCACATTCAAAAAAATTGCCTAGAAAAGGGCCTGCTTGTCAACCTGACAGCTGAAAATGTGCTGAGATTTTTGCCCCCGCTTACAATAAGCAGGAAAACTATTGATGAAGGATTAGGCATTCTGCAGGAAGCGATTGAAAATGAAAATTAAGGCCGGAATAATAGGGGCATCAGGCTATACCGGCTATGAGCTGGTTAAAATCCTGAGCAGGCATGAGAATGTAGATATTGTTTTCCTTAATAGCAAGAGCCATAAAGGGCAAACTGTCAAATCTGTTTACGGTGATTTTTGGGATAATGGATTAAAGTTTACGGGCTACAATCTTGATGAAATAAATAAGATGGGTGCCGATGCTGTTTTTACAGCGCTTCCAAGCAGGGAATCAATTGAAACCGTGCAAAAACTAAAAACAAGGGTAATAGACTTGAGCGCTGACTTTCGCTTTTCCAACCCTAAAGTTTATGAGAAAATTTACGGAATAAGAAATGACTCAAAAATAAAGTCAGTTTATGGGCTGCCTGAGCTGTTCAGGAAAGAAATTAAAAATGCAAAGATAATTGCAAATCCGGGATGCTATGCAACAGCATGCATTCTTGCAGCGCTTCCGATACAAAAGCTCTCAGCCAATATAATTTTTGACTGCAAATCAGGCTATTCAGGGGCTGGAGCCAAGCCGGCTTATGTAAACCAGCCGGAAAACTATACTAACAATATAATCGCTTACAATATATCCAAGCATAGGCACAAATATGAGGTAGAGCAGTTCATAAAAGGGAAAATGTCATTCACCCCCCATGTGATTCCAGTATTCAGGGGTCTGATGTGCACAATGCACATGATTTTGAAGAAAAAAAGCGATGCAGAAAGAATAAAGAGAATGTACAAAGATTTTTACAAGAACGAGCCTTTCGTCAAAATAATGGAAGGCAAGCTGCCGGAGCTGCATGATGTGCAGAACAATAATTACTGCATTCTTGGAGGCTTTGAGATTGATGAGAACAACCAGCTTGTTGTTGTCTCTGTTATTGACAATCTTCTTAAAGGCGCTTCAGGACAGGCTGTGCAGAACATGAACATTATGTTTGGGTTTGATGAGAGAGAGGGATTAGCATAAGCCAACAAGCCATTCACAATCTTTATAAACCTAAAAGCCATCTCTAAATGCATGGTCAAGCAGATTTTCGTCAATTTGCCGGTCAAGAATTTGAATGAAACAATAAAATTCTTCACAAAGCTTGGATTCAAGTTCAACCCAAAGTTCACTGATGAAAACGCGACATGCATGATTATTGGCAAGGATATGTTTGCAATGCTGTTGGTTGAGAAATTCTTCAAGTCTTTCATTTCAAAAGAGATTGCAGATGCAAGGAAAAGCACAGAGGTGCTTGTAGCATTGGCTCTGCAAAACAGAAAGGAAGTTGATGAAATTATGGACAGAGCAATGAAAGCAGGGGCAAAAGAGCCGAGAAAAGCTCAAGACCACGGATGGATGTATTCAAGGGCTTTCGAGGATATCGACGGCCACATATGGGAGATGTTCCACATGGATGAAAACAATATGCCTAAAGAGATGAAAAACAAATGAGATATGTGGATGGTTTTGTGATACCTGTAAAAAAAGATAGAGTAGCTGAATACAAAAAGATCGCTGCAGAGGCAGGAAAAGTCTGGATGAGATATGGGGCTCTCCAATATTTTGAATGTGCCGGAGATGATTTGAAAGGCGCATCGAAGTGGGGATGCCTTCCCTTTCCAAAAATGGCAAAGGCAAAGCCTAATGAGACAATTATTTTTTCTTTCATTGTCTACAAATCAAGAAAACACAGGGATGCTGTGAATGCAAAGGTCATGAAAGACCCAATAATGAAGCCTGAAAACCAGAAGGCAATGCCGTTTGACATGAAAAGAATGGCGGTTGGGGGATTTAAAACGATAGTTGATATATAGGAGGTGCAAAATGGATCCAGTTGTGCATTTTGAAATGCCAGTAAAAGATGGCAAGCGGGCTAGTAATTTCTATAGTAAAATATTTGGGTGGAAGATGCAGGACATGGGGTCGCAAATGGGTCACTACATCCTGGCGCACACATCTGAAACCGATGCAAAAGGGATGATCAAAAAGCCTGGAGCTATCAATGGAGGATTTTTTCCATGGAAAGATAATAAGATGTCGTCTTCATCCCATGTGGTGATTGCAGTTGATGATATCTAGAAGTCCATGAAAAATGTTGGCAGGCACGGCGGCAAAGTTATTGGCCAGCCCATGAACATTCCGGAAGTGGGGAAATATGTTATGTTCTTCGACACCGAAGGCAACAAGGATTGCTTGCTGCAGCCTGTTATGCGGAAATAAAATTATGAAAAGGCAAAAAATATGCAGCCGCGGGCATAAATACAAAGGCAAAGGAACATGCCCTGTATGTTGGCCAAGAAAGAAGGAAAGCAAAAAGCAACCAAAACATTTATTAACAACTTAAGACTATTTCTATTTTTTAATGGGTGGCGTTAAGGAAATCAGATTAATTCTAGAAAACGGCGACGAGTTTAAAGGCTTTTCTTTCGGGGCAGAGCATTCTGCAAGCGGGGAGGTTGTCTTCAACACAGGCATGGTCGGATATCCTGAATCTTTGACAGACCCGAGCTACAAAGGCCAGATTCTTGTCTTGACATATCCTTTAATAGGCAACTATGGCGTGCCCGGAAATGAAATTGAGCAAAGCCTGCTGAAAAACTTTGAGTCTGGCAGAATACAGGTGCAGGCATTGGTTGTTTCAGACTACTCCTTTGAGCATTCCCACTGGAATGCAAAAAAAAGCCTTGCACAATGGCTCAAGGAAGAGAATATTCCGGCGATTTACGGCGTTGACACAAGAAAGCTGACAAAAGCATTGAGGGAGAAAGGCGCAATGCTTGGAAAGATTGTCTTCGATAATGAAGACATAAATTTTTATGATCCAAATGCTTTTGATTTGGTTAAGCAAGTAACGGTAAAAGAGCCCATGATATACAATGAAAAGCCGAACCAGAAAAAAGTTGTTGTTGTTGATTGCGGAATCAAGAATAATATTCTACGCAATTTAATCAAAAGAAGCCTTACTGTCGTAAGGGTCCCATATGATTATGATTTTCTTGATATGGATTTTGATGGATTGCTGATCTCAAACGGCCCAGGCGATCCAAAAATGTGCAAAAAAACAATAGAGAATGCAAAAAAAGCCTTGGAAAACAATATTCCAACTTTTGGCATTTGCCTTGGCAACCAGCTTCTTGCACTTGCCGCCGGTGGAGATACCTACAAATTAAAGTACGGACATCGCTCGCAAAACCAGCCATGCATTTTGAATAATACAAAAAGATGCTTTATAACAGCGCAAAACCATGGATTTGCTGTTGACATGAAGTCATTAAGCGAAGATTGGCAGGAGTTTTTTGTCAATGCCAATGACGGCACCAATGAAGGAATAAAGCACAAGACAAAGCCGTTTATGAGTGTGCAATTTCACCCTGAAGGAAAAAGTGGACCTGAGGATACTAACTTCCTGTTTGATGAGTTTGTGGGGATGATAAAATGATAAAAATTAAGCATTTTTGGAAAAATTTGAAGTATTGGCAGAAAGGACTTATAACAGGATTAATATTTGGGAGTTTATTTATTTTCTTAGCCTTGAATATGTACCAAAGAGAATTTCCAATCTTAATAGACATTCTATTTAACAAAATTGCTTTACATCCATTAGATTTAGCCGTACATATTGTGGAATTTTATAAATGTTATACTGGTAGTTGTATTTTAAATGTAATAATTATAGCATTGGTAATCTACGGACTTATTGGTATTGTACTTGGATGTATTTATGAGCAAATTAAAAAATTATTTTAAAAAATGATTCAAAAACCAAAAAAAGTCCTGGTATTAGGCTCTGGAAGCCTCAAGATTGGACAGGCCGGCGAATTCGATTATAGCGGCAGCCAATGCCTGAAAGCCTTGAGAGAAGAGGGAATACAGACCATACTAATCAATCCAAACATCGCAACCGTCCAGACAAGCGAGGGCATGGCTGACAAAATTTATTTTCTTCCTGTCACGCCATTTTTTGTTGAAAAGGTTATAAAAAAAGAAAGCCCAGACGGAATAGCCCTCTCATTCGGAGGACAGACTGCATTGAACTGCGGGGTTGAGCTGCACGACAGCGGAGTTTTTGATAAATACAGTATAAAAGTCCTCGGAACACAGATTGACGCAATCAAGAACACGGAAGACAGGGGATTATTTGTAAAAAAATTAAATGAGATTGGTCTAAAAACTCCGGAAAGCGAGGCTGCGGCAAGCATGGAAGATGCGCTCAAAGTTGCAAAAAGAATCGGCTATCCGATAATGCTCAGGGTTGCATACGCTCTAGGAGGCGCCGGCTCCGGAGTCTCATCTAATGAAGAAGAGCTGATAAGGAATGCAAAAAGGGCCTTTGCACATTCTCCCCAGATCTTAATAGAGAAATATCTTGGAGGCTGGAAAGAGATTGAATATGAGGTTGTAAGGGATTCTTATGACAACTGCATCACTGTCTGCAACATGGAAAATTTTGACCCTATGGGAATCCACACCGGGGAGAGTATTGTAGTCGCGCCATCTCAAACATTGACAAACAATGAGTACCATAAACTAAGGGATATTTCAATCAGAGTCATCAGGCATCTTGGAATTGTGGGCGAGTGCAATATACAATATGCCCTTGACCCATTCTCAGAGGATTACAGGATAATAGAGGTGAATGCAAGGCTTTCAAGAAGCTCCGCGCTCGCATCAAAAGCGACTGGATACCCTCTTGCATTTGTGGCTGCCAAATTGTCCCTGGGCTTTTCATTAGCTGAGCTGGATAACATGATAACAAAGACCACAAAAAGCTGCTTCGAGCCTGCATTGGATTACATTGTTGTCAAGCTGCCAAGATGGGATTTGCAGAAATTCAAACATGTAAGCTTTGAGATTGGAAGCGAGATGAAGAGTGTTGGGGAAGTGATGGCTATAGGCAGGAAATTTGAGGAAGCCATGCAAAAGGCAATCAGGATGCTTGGGATGAACCTGCACGGCCTTGTCGGAAACAGCCTGAAATTTGATGACTTGGAAAAAGAACTGAGAAAGCCTACAGACAAAAGGCTGCTCGTGATTGTTGAAGCAATTAAAAGCGGCTTTTCCATTGGCAAAATTCATGAGCTTACAAAAATAGACAGGTGGTTTTTGCATAAAATAAGGAATGTCGTTGAGACAGAAAAGGAATTGGCCGGGTATGGAATTGAAAATGTCCCCCTAACTTCGGTAAGGAAAGCAAAGCAGGAAGGGTTTTCAGATTTCCAGCTCGCAAAGCTTTTGTTTAAGGACAATGCAGGGATGGAGGAAAAGATGCTGCAAATCCGGGATTTAAGGAAAGCGCACAATATAAACCCTGTAGTGAAGCGGATTGACACTCTGGCAGCAGAATACCCTGCAAAGACAAACTACCTGTATCTGACATATAGCGGGGAAGAGGACGACATTGAATTCAATGAAGGGAAAAAGGTTATTGTCATTGGCTCAGGGGCTTACAGGATTGGAAGCTCTGTTGAATTTGACTGGTGCTGCGTCAACTCCGTGTTTGCGCTGAAGAAACTGGGCTATTCAACGATAATGATAAATTACAATCCCGAGACAGTGAGCACGGATTATGATGTCTGTGACCGGCTTTACTTTGAGGAGCTAAGCTTTGAAAGGGTGCTTGACATTTATGAAAAAGAGAATCCCTTTGGAGTCATAATCTCAATGGGGGGCCAGATACCAAATAACCTTGCCATGAAGCTGCACAGGCAAAATGCAAAGATTCTTGGGACATCGCCTTTAAGCATTGACAAGGCAGAGGACAGGCATAAATTCTCCGAACTGCTGGATTTGTTGGATATCGACCAGCCCGAATGGACTGAAGCAAAATCAATTGAAGAGGCTGAAAAATTTGCAGATAAGGCCTGCTATCCGGTATTGATAAGGCCATCCTATGTTTTAAGCGGCGCGGCCATGAGCATAGCCTCAGATAAAAAAGAGCTTAAGCAGTACCTTCAGAAGGCAGTTGATGTTTCAAAAGAGCATCCTGTGGTGATAAGCAAGTTCATAACAGATGCGAAGGAAATTGAAATCGATGCAGTTGCCCAAAACGGAGAAGTGATAATCTATGCAATATCGGAGCATATTGAAAATGCAGGAGTGCATTCTGGAGATGCTACAATTGTACTGCCGCCTCAGTTCACTTATCTTGAAACTATAAGAAAAATAAAAGATACGACAAAAGGCATTGCAAATGCGCTGAAGATAACCGGCCCATTCAACATTCAGTTCATCGCAAAAGGCAATCAGATAAAGGTAATCGAATGCAACCTGAGGGCTTCAAGAAGCTTTCCTTTCGTCTCAAAAGTCACAAAATATAATTTCATAGAGCTTGCAACAAAAGCCATGCTAGGCATCGATATAAGGGAAAAATACAACACCCTTGACTTGGACTATGTGGGAGTCAAAGCCCCCCAGTTTTCATTCTCAAGGCTGCATGGCGCGGACCCGGTTTTGAGCGTTGAGATGGCGTCAACAGGGGAAGTTGCCTGCTTGGGAAGCGATATTAACGAGGCATTTCTAAAGTCACTTCTTTCAGTCGGGTTTGCAGTTCCCAAGTCCAATATCCTTCTTTCAACAGGCCCGATAAAAAGCAAGGCTTACCTGCTTGAAGAAGCCAGGAAGCTGGCAGAAATGGGATTCACTCTTTATGCTACTGAAGGGACTTCAAAATTCCTTGAGCAAAATGGGGTACAAACAACAATGCTGCACTGGCCTCTTGACAAGGAAGAGCCGAATGCGCTCACGTACATACAAGAAAGAAAAATTGATTTGGTGATTAATATACCAAAAAGCCTTGAGGAGCAGGAACTGACAAACGATTACTTGATAAGAAGAAAAGCGGTTGATTTTAACATACCGTTGCTGACAAATGCGCAGATTGCGAAGCTGTTTATTGAATCAATTTACAAGAAGAAAATGGAAGAGCTTGAGATAAAAAGCTGGGAGGAGTATTAAGAGAATTTTATTTCAGCAGGCTGACATCATAATTTGCCTCAATAGCTTTTATTCTAGCATGGACTTCCCCGACCAGCCCCAGTTTTCTGGAATAAACTATTGCTTCCTGAGCATAAGTTCTTGCAGAATCTGGGGATAGTCCATATTGCAGAATGAGTGATACGCAGCGCAGTTTTCTTTCTAATTCAGAGCGGGCCGTGTTATTTAAGCCAGTTCTATTTCCAATCTTAATGTCAACACTACTATCATCCATATTAATGCAGTTTGAAACGGTTTTATTTAATGGTTCTTATTTTTTAACCACTTCCAAATAACTATTCTTAAACCCTTAACTTTAAATATCAAATAGGAATCTCTATTTTCAATTAGGGTGGCATTGCTTTGATATCTCACAAGAAGTACATGGATTTGGCCATAAGGCTTGCTGAAAAAGGCAAAGGCTTGACCTCGCCAAATCCTCTGGTCGGCTGCATAATTGTGAAAAGAGGCAGGATCGTGGGAAAAGGCTGGCACAAAAAGGCAGGCACAGAGCATGCTGAGGTTCTTGCAATACAGGATGCAGGCAAGAAAGCGATTAATTCTACGATGTATGTCAATCTTGAGCCCTGCTCGCACTGGGGAAGAACGCCTCCATGCACCGAGAGGATAGTGGAAGCAGGGGTTAGGGAAGTCATCATCGGGATGAAGGATTTAAACCCTTTGATTGACGGCTTCAGGGAATTGAAGTTCAGGGGATTGAAGACAAAAATCGGGATTCTTGAGAAAGAAGCAAAGAAGCTGAATGAAGCTTACATGAAATATATGAGGACAAAAAGGCCGTTTGTGATGATAAAAGTTGCAATGAGCGCTGACGGCAGGATTGCGACAAAAACCGGCGATTCAAAATACATAACCAGCAGGGAGGCAAGGGCTTATGTGCATCAGCTGAGGACAGAAGTCGATGCCGTAATGGTGGGGCTGAACACTGTGTTGAGGGACAATCCTGAACTGACTCCGAGGCTTGTCAAGGGCAAGGATCCCATGAAGATTGTTGTTGATACCCAGCTTAAAATCCCAAAAAACTGCAATTTGATGAAGTGCCCAACAAAGCTCATTATCGCTGCAACAGGCAAGGCAGCCAAAAGCGACATCAAGAAGCTGCAGCAGAAAGGAGTCAGCGTCATAATCACAAAAACAAAAAAAGGGCTAGTCGATCTTGACGATTTGATGAAGCAGCTCGGAAAACATGAAATAGCAAGCGTCATGATTGAAGGAGGCTCTGAGCTGAACAGCTCTGCCATTAAAGAGGGTGTTGTTGACAAAATCCTGATATTAACAGCCCCAAAGATTATCGGAAACGGGCTGGGGGCAATCGGCAATCTCGGAATCAGGTCAGTTGACAAGGCAATAAATCTAAAAAATCCAATAGCCAAGAAAATAGGGAATGACATACTGATTGAAGGTTATCTTTAAGTATTTTGGAATAAACAATATTTTATAATCATAAAACAGATTTCAATCCATGCCTTCGGCACAACATTTAGTGCTCGGTTTTGCTGTTCTGCCACATCGCAAAACCTCGCCAATTCATTGTTTTAATAATTCGAGGCAAAAATTCAATGGCAGAAAGAATTTTTGCCGAGTGTAAATATTGTAATTTGTGAAACAAATTACGGATTGAAAATTTAAGAGTAAAAACAAAAATAATCAAGAAAATGGCTTTCTCAACCATCAAAAAAGCGATTCAGGATTTCAGGAAAGGCAAATTTGTCATTGTGGTTGATGACAAGCACCGCGAAAATGAGGCTGATCTGGTTCTTGCAGCTGAAAAAGCAGCTCCTGAGAAAATAAACTTCATGATAAAAGAGGCAAGAGGCCTTGTATGCGTGCCAATGCTTGGCAAAAGATTAGACGAATTAAGGTTGCCCATGATGACAAAAAATAACACTGAATTCATGAAGACTGCATTCACGATTTCTGTGGATGTAAAAAATGGCACTACGACGGGAATTTCAGCTTTTGACAGGGCTGCCACAATAAAGGCATTGGCTGACAGGAATTCAAAGGCAGAGGACTTTGCAAGGCCCGGCCACATATTCCCTTTGAGATGCAATTCAAAGGGTCTGGGCAAAAGGGCAGGGCACACAGAAGCCGCTATTGAATTGTGCAAGCTGGCTGGGCTTTATCCTGCTGCAGTAATCTGCGAGATTATTGGAGAAAATGGAAAGATGGCCAAGATAGCTGAAGTTGAAAAAATGGCTAAAAGGCATAAATTAAAGATTATAAGGGTAATGGGGTTAATTAAATATAGAAAAGAATAAACAAAAAGTTTATAACATGCAGTTTTTATTAAATTTTTCATGGATGATTTCAAGCAAGCGATTATAAGCTTTCTCAAAAAAGAGACGAATCTGGAAAATATTGAATTAGATGTGCCTCCGCAGCCGGAGATGGGCGACTATGCTTTCCCGTGCTTCATGCTTTCAAAGGAGTGGAAAAAATCGCCAAACGATATAGCGCAGGAGCTGGCTAAAAGATTCAAGCCGAATGACTCAATACCTGAAATCAGGGCTGCCGGCCCTTACCTTAATTTTTTTGTCGACAAAAGTAAAATCGCTGAAAACACGATAAAATCAATCCTTAAGCAAAAAGACAAATACGGCTCTTCCGGGACTGGAAAAGGCAAAAAGATTTTTTTGGAGCACACAAGCATAAACCCAAACGCCTCTCCGCATGTGGGAAGGGCAAGGAATGCCCTGATAGGCGATTCAATCGGAAGAATCCTGAAATTTCAGGGCTACAGGGTGGAAACACATTATTTTGTGAATGATGTCGGCAAGCAGATAGCAATGCTTGTCCTGGGCGCGGAAAACAAAAAAAACGTAACTTTCAATGATTTATTGGGTGTTTACATAGATATAAACGCAAAAATTGAAAAAAACCCTGAAATGGAAAAGCAGGTCCTGGATTTGCTCAACAAGCTGGAAAAAGGGGATAAAAAAATAAAAAATAGATTCAGGAAAATTGTGGATGTCTGCGTAAAAGGGCAAATTAAGCTTTTTTCCGAGCTTGGGATAAAATATGATTTTTTTGACTACGAGTCAAAATACCTGTGGAACAAAAAGACTGGTGAAACATTAAAAAGGCTGGAAAAAACCGGAAAATTATTCATAGACGGATTCAACAGGTGGGTGATGGACCAAAAAGGGTATAGCCTTGGAATGAAGGTGCCTGTGCTGGTGCTTACAAGGGCCGATGGCACATCGCTTTACCCGCTGAGGGACATTGCTTATGCGATTGAAATGGTTGCCAAGGGAGATTGCATTTTAGTGCTTGGCGAAGACCAAAAATTATACAACGAGCAGATAAATGCTGTACTGAAGGAGCTGAAGATATTCGGAAGAAAGCCGGTTTATTACTCGTTTGTGCTGCTTGAAGACGGCAAAATGTCAACAAGGAAAGGAAACCTTGTGCTGCTGGACGATTTCATGAAAGAGGCATTTGACAAGGCCGGTGAGGAGATTAAAAAGAGGCACAAAAAAGCCGATGAGAAATCGGCAAAAGCCATTGCCTACGGGGCTGTTAAATACGGAATCCTGAAGGTCAGCCCTGAAAAAAATGTTGTATTTGACTGGCAGCATGCATTGTCATTTGAGGGGGAAACAGCCCCTTACATCATGTATGCCTATGCAAGGATCAGCAGCATACTAAAAAGAAACAAAAAAGCAAATCCGAAAGCAGATTTAAAATTATTGAAAGAAAAGGAAGAGGCTGAGCTGGTCAGGCTGCTGTCAAATTTTCCAGAGGTGATAACCAAAGCTGCAAATGAGCTGAGGCCCCATTTAATAGCGAATTACACTTATTCACTGGCGCAGAAATTCAATGAATACTACCATATTCATAGGGTATTGAAATCCGAGAAAAACATAAAAGACGCAAGAGTGCTGCTGATAAGCGCTGTGAAACAGACGATAAAGAACGGCTTGGATTTGCTCGGGGTTAAAGCCCTGGAGAGGATGTAGATGACCATCCACGCAGACTTAATATTGCTCGGAGTGATGATCTTATTGTCAGCTTTCTTCGCAATATCTGAATCGGCCTTAATTTCGCTGAGCAAATTCAAAGTAAGGCACTGGGTTGAAAAAAAGAAATTCGGCTCCGTTTACATCAAAAAGCTGAAGGACAGCCCAGAAGTGCTTTTGTCCACCATCCTGATAGGAAACAACCTGGTCAACACCGCTGCTGCCGCAATTGCAACCTCAATTTCGTTGAGGATATTTGAGCATAACGCAATAGGCATTGCAACAGGCGCCGCAACTTTCCTGATATTGATTTTTGGTGACATAGCTCCAAAGTCAATAGGGAACAACAACAATGAGGTGCTTGCCCCATTGGTGGCTCCGGCAATATGGCACATGAGCGTAGCGCTCTATCCATTGACAAAAGGGCTTGAATATTTTCTCAAGGGAATAAACAGGCTTGTAGGGACAAAAAAGCTCCCATTAGTCACTGAAGAAGAGCTCAAGAGCATCATAAGGGCAAGCGAAGAGGAAGGCTCGATAAAGGAGATAGAGAAGAAGATGATACAGCGAATCTTCGATTTTGACAACACCCCTGTTTCTGATGTAATGACAAGAAAAAAGAGCATGGTTGTTGTGAGCGCTGACATGCAGATAAAGGAAGTGCTTCAGCTCCCTACAACAAAGATGTATTCCAGGTTTCCGATTTATGAAAAGAACCGCGAGAATGTTGTTGGGGTGCTTTACCTCAAGGACATGCTCAAGCACATAAAAGAAAATAAATTCGAGGTTCCTGTCAGGCAGATAATGCGCAAGCCCCTGTTCGTTTTTTCAAACAAGAAGCTGGACAGCATGCTCAAGCTTTTCCAGAGCAGCAAGCAGCACCTTGCAATTGTAATCGACGAAAAGGCCCATATAGTCGGGCTGGTGACGATAGAAAACATCCTTGAGGAAGTTGTCGGCGAGATAATAGATGAAAGCGACAGGTTGAATCCAAGCGTGCAGGAAGTGTCAAAGACGGAATGGATTGCAAAAGGCTCGACTGAAATAGAGGAGATAAACGCAAAGACAGGCATCTGTTTAAAGAAAGAGGATTACATAGATTTGGACAATTTCATAATTTCAGCCCTTGGAAGGGCCCCCAAGCTGGATGATGCCATAGAATACAGCAATTACAGGATTCTGATGGAAGATGTGCAGGGCAAAAAAGTTGTGCTGGCAAGGATAGTGAAGAGCTGAATCAGTTTCCTGATTAAATTTAAATACTCAAGGCAAGGCTCTGCAGTCTGGGCCTGTGTTGTAACGGACAGCAAACTCGGCTTCGGACAACCGCAAAATCGGTTGGCGCTTTGCGGGGCAGTGACATGCGAGTGAACTCGTTTCACTCGCTCACAACTCACAGCCCCGAGAGCTTCGCAACGGACGATACCGGGCAGTCTGGGTTCGAATTGTTGTAAGCGGGATGCTTACTCCACGCATTTCCCAGCAGGCTCATTATTTTTGGCTTTCCGCAAGCCTTAAATAAATCCTTTTCAATGAAACTTCTATGGAGCACCCCATAGTTGAAAAAATCCTGAAAGAGGGAATAAACTCTGTCAATCTCTCAATGCTTGATGAGGACGGAAGGAGGCGCATCCTCTGCGATGTAGGAGAAAAGCTTTACAGGCAGAGCAAGTTTGCAGAAGCCATTGAAGCCATCTCCAAGGCTGGTGACATGGAAAAACTGGCAAAGCTGGGTGATTTGTTTTTAACAGAGAACAGGGCGGAATTGGCAGCATTATGCTTCATCCCCACAAAGGACAAGCAAAGGCTGAACAATGCTGCTGTCCAGTGCATACAATCAAAAAACTACAGATTGGCGGCAAAGGCCTATGAGGCAGCTGAAAACAGGCAGATGGCGTCTTTTATAATGCAGAATTTTGCAGGGCAAAAATGATGCTCAAGAGAAGATGGGGCTTTGGGCTGGGAACTTTTTTCAGCCTCATAGTCATATACTTCATATACTTATACTCAAAAGACAAAGGATGGGCTTTGCTGGCGTTTATATCAAAGTGGTACCTAATAATAGTTGGCAGCTTGATTGCCGTGTCATTGGGAATCATCCTTTTTGTCATCATTATTTCTTTGCTGGTATTCCTGTTTGCAATGCTGAAGCTTCATGGATTCAGGAAAAAGCATAAAAAGCGCCCAAAAGAGTACATTGACGTTGAATACAAGGTAAAAAATGATTGAGAAAAAGATAAGAAACCTGGCGATTATATTCGCTGTGCTGGTTCTGCTTTCAACAACAGGCATGGCGCTGTATTTTAATTACCAGCTTAAAATCACAAGGCAGGATTACGAAACAAAAATTCTTGACCTGGGGCAGCAGACAGCTGCAAACTTGCAAGTTTTGAAAAGCACGATTGACAGCCTCGGCATAAACCTCTCATCGCAAATCAGCCTTGTTGACCTGAACCTTCAAAATTTCAAGGTGCAGAACCAAGACCAGATAAAGACATTATCTGACTTGATTGATGAAATCGAGAGGCAGAGCAACATTCAATTGACTGAATTAAAGTCCGAGCTCAAGAACATAAGGATAAAAAGCGCTGATTTCTCTGCAATTGTGGGTGATGTCCTGCAGTCGGTTGTCAGCGTCAAGACCAATGTAGGCCAGGGCTCCGGCGCAATAATTGACACGAAAGGCTATATTGTCACAAACGTGCATGTCATAAGCGGAGCATCTACAGTAAAAGCCACGACTTTTTCAGGCAACACTTATGATGTCAACGTTCTTGTCGGCTATGACTCAAATGCAGACATTGCAGTGCTAAGGATAAATGCGCCAAACTTGAGGGCGCTTGATTTTGGGGATTCTGACGATGTGAAAGTTGGAGAGAAAGTGATTGCAGCAGGCAATCCAGCCGGATTGGCATTCACGGTCACGGAAGGAATTGTAAGCGCGTTCAGGATATTTAACGGCATAAACTACATCCAAACCGATGTCCCAATTAATCCAGGCAATTCAGGAGGTCCATTGATAAACACAAAAGGGCAGATAATAGGCATAAACAACTTCAAGGCTGGCGGCTATGAAGGGCTTGGCTTTGCGATATCATCAAATGATGTAAGGAGCGTTGTCAAAAAGATAATAAGCGAGTACGAGGCAAAGAATAATCAATAAAATTTTTTTCAGCAGAAACAGGAAATTGGAAAATTTTAAATAGGGAAGTATCTATGAGAGGCACATATGGGACAAACTGACTTAAAGCACATGCATGAAGATATAGAGGCGCTTAAAAATGACGTTGCTGTGATAAAGCATATTTTATCTGAGGAAGGCGAACTGACAGAGGAAGCCAGACAGCGCCTTGAGGCAGCAAGAAAAACATCAGCATCCAAATATGTGAAACTTTAAGCTTTATGTGGTCTGTAATTCTTTCGCCAGATGCTCAGTCTTTTCTTGGCAAACAAGACAAGCAAATCGGAGTGCGCCTTAGAAAAGGGTTGAAGAAACTGGAATGCAACAATCCTTTTCATTTTTTGGAACATTTCGAGGGAGAAGACCATTACAAGTTTAGGATAGGAGATTACAGGGCATTAATCGATATCGATTTTTCTCAGAAGCTAATAAAAATTCAGGTGCTTGACCACAGAAGCGTAATATACAAAAGGTACAAACAATAATTTTTCTGCTTCACGCCAATAATATTTTTAGTAAGCCGCAACTCGCTTGCCGAGTATGTGGAAGGCTTTCAGAAAAAGATATCACATAAGAGAAAAGTTTATGTAATTGTGTCTCTGATTGCAATAATGTGTCAAAACTCAAATTCAAAAAAGCTTCCAAAGCCGACTTAGAAGGAATTTTATATGTAATGAAGCGAGTTGGTTACTTGGACTTTCGCTTTCCAACTCAATCAAAAGATAAAGTTAAAAAACAAATAAGCTCTGAACTGAAAGATAGAACATTTTTAATAGGTTATTTAAGGTGCTCCTCAGGTAAGAATTGCCATAATCACAGAAAGGTTATTGGTTATTCAATTTTTGGACCAGCAGAAAGATTTCTTCAATGTACTATGAGAATTAAGAAACGTGGCTTTGGCTTCAGCTTAGGCATTGGAATTGACCCTTATTATCAAAGAAAGAGAATTGGTAAAAAGCTAGCCCATTATTGTGAATCCATAGCTATTAAACAAGGATTTAAAGGGGCATATGGTGATATCGCATCAAATAACAAAGCTTCACTACAATTTCAAAAAGCTATTGGATTTAAGAAAATTGCGGAATATGATGACCAAAAAAGACCAAAAGGAGTTAAGAATATTCTTTTCTTCAAAGAGTTTTAATTAAAATATCAATCAAATTTTTCCAACATTGTGAAAATTTGGTACAATAGAAAATGACTTAAACAGCTTCCGCAAAGTTTAAATATCAATTGCCAAATAAATCGCTCACATGCCATCAAAAAAAGAGGCCAAGACAGCATCTCCCCAATGGTTTTATTACATTTCAATATCCGCTGCCTTCCTGTTCACGGTTTACATTTCTGTTTACTCAGCAATACACTTTGAGGATATAAAATACATGAACATAGTTGTTGTTTTCCTGTCAATAACGCTGATTTCATTTTTCCTCATATCGGCAGTCTATTTCCGGACTGAAAAAATGGGCTATCATGCATTGTCCCCTGTTGTTTTTTTTGCCGGCATAGCGGGCCTCATAATCTATGCGTACAAGGCAGCTGATGCAACAAGCATTGTCAGGTACTTCATCATTTATGCAATAACCGTTGCCGGAATATCCCTCTTTGCCCTGCTTCCAAAGAAAGCGCTTGAATTCAAAAAGCCAGAACCGAAAACACGGCAAAGCACAAGAAAAGCATAGCTTTTTGCGCCCCAAAAATCTGAAAGACTTGCTAGGGAGCTAAATGAAAAGATTAACTGCAAAATCATCCGCATACTTAGCGCTGGCAATTATTGGAATTGCGTTTGCAGCATACTCCATTAAAGCAAAAAATTACATTTTACTGCCCATTTCCATAGTCTTCGCTGCTGTAAGCGCGGACAACATATTTTGCAATTTGAAGAAATAATCAATTAACAAAAAATCAAAATTTAAAAAAAATGGAAGGAATAATAGAGGCGTTCATTGCATTGTTTGTAATAATGGACCCTGTCGGAAACCTGCCCATCATCATAAACCTGACCAAGGGTATGCCGGCTGCGGAAGTGAGGAAAAGCATGGACATGGCAGTGCTTGTAGCTGGAATTTTGCTGTTCGTTTTCCTGTTTTTGGGTTTAAAGATTTTCGCATTTTTCAGGATAGACCTTGACAGCTTCCAGATTGCAGGAGGGATTATCCTCCTGATTATCGGAATCCTGTATGTTCTGGGGACATCGCTAAAGTATGTAAAGCATCACGGCAACGATTTAAGCGTGCCAATCGGGACTCCGCTCTTGACAGGGCCCGGGGTTATTATGACCATCATAATTCTGGTGAGGGAGCATGGCACATTAGTAACGATAATTGCCTCTTTACTCACGCTGATTGCAACATATGTCATCCTGATTAATTCCGCAAGGCTCTACAGGGTTTTGGGTGAGCATTGGACGAATGTTATCTCAAGGGTGATGGGTATAATACTTGCAGCAATTGCAATTAAGTTCATAACAGAAGGCGTTTTAAATATTGTCAGGCCATTGCTTCAATAATATTTCATCATATTTTTAAATAGTGGGTTAACCCTATTTCTCCTTGGGGCTGTAGTATAGCTAGGCAGAATTGGCCCTTGGGGACAAGTCTTTTGCTTTCGCAAAAGTGCCAACTTGGGTCCGGCCCCGGTTCGAATTGCAGCAAGCAGCCTTGCGCACGCATCTCCGGGCAGCCCCATTATTCTATTCCTATGTTTTCCTCTTTTATGGTGTTGAGGATAAGCTTTGTTTCAGTTCTTTCGACAAACTCATAAGCCTGCAGCTTCTTGAGGAAATTGTCCATTTGCCTCCTTGTCCGAAACCTTGCAAGCACCAGGGCGTCAAATGCGCCTGTTGTGTCATAGACTGCGAAAACATTGGGATCCCATGCAATCTTCCTCTCAATATCAAACAGCTTGCCTTTCGATATCCTTATCTCAATTATAACCTCCACATCATAGCCGGCTTTTTCATAATCCAGCTTTGCGGTGTATTTTTTTATTACTCTTTCCTTTTCCAGGCTTTTAATATGGTGCATTGCCGTTGCCACAGAAATATCTGCTTTTTTGGCAATCTGTCTTAAAGACAGCCTTGAGTTTCCAACGAGAATATTCAGTATTTTTTTGTCCTTGTCAGCCAATGCCATTTTTCCCAAACATTTGTTTATTTTAGTATATTTTTAAAGCGAATTTCTAAACAAATATTTAAAATTATTGGATTTATATGTCTTTTTGTTTAATGATTACTCCAGAATGCATAAATATAAGATGTTTTCTATAATTTATATAAAATTTATAATATTTGATGAAAGGTGGTTTAGACGGACGGCACACTGGATACAAGCATAAGAAAAGTTAGTGGCTTTTCAGTATATCCAACTGGAGGAGACGCTGTCGCATATACTTGCCCACAATTATGGTCTACCCAGATGCCTGTTGGACTGGTGGGAATTATGCCTAATGACCAAGGCATGGACAGACTAGTTGAAGGGATGGGAAATCTGAGACGTATTGTTTATGCATCCCCAATGCAAGTAATGAATGACTTAAGGTCAAATGACCCAGCAACCAATCTTAAGGCCTCCAGATTCTTAAGCGAAGAATTTAGACGCAGATTCACTGGAAGAACTTTTTATATGGTATATTTTGTTGGACCAGAAGAACCCCAACAAGAAGTATATGGGATTCCCTCTTCAGTAGTTTTAGCCAGCGGGCACAATTCAGAAGCATTCACCCATGACGTACTTCTTTATCTTGCTGGGAGACCTGCTGTTGCGGTTAGTAGGCAAATAGGTCTAAACACAACTAAAATTGATGAGATAACTGAAGCAAGAGATTTGCTGAGATTAAATAGGCTCTTGAAGGGTCAATATGGAGAAACACTAAGTTCTGTTAATATCCCTGTCATTGGCTATCAATCAGGATTAGTTATCCCTGCAAATGGTACAAGGTTAGGAAAAAAGCCTAAATTAAAAAAACCCGTTGCAGCCAAAAATTGACATAATATTTTTAAACTTCTTTTAAATCTTATTCTCAATGAAAACCGTCATGTGCGCCGGAACATTTGACACTATTCATCCCGGCCATCTTTTTTATCTTTCCGAGGCAAAGAAATACGGCGACAGGCTTGTTGTCGTTGTTGCAAGGAACGGCACATCAGAATCATTTAAAGGGAAAATGCCGATACATGATGAAAAGGAAAGGCTTGAAAAGGTTAGAACGCTTAAGGTTGTTGATCAGGCTGTGCTTGGGCATAATGGCGATATTTTTAAGATTATAGAAGAAATAAAGCCGGATATAATCTGCCTCGGATACGACCAAAAAGTCCAGAAGCAGCAATTGGAGGGCGAGCTTGGGAAAAGAGGCCTTAAGGCAGAAGTTATAAGGATAGGTTCTTATATGCCAAACATCTACAAAAGCTCCAAGATTAAAAAATGAAGCCGCTTTACTTGATAGCGCTGTCGATAATAGGATTTTTGGTTTCTTTTTATATATTCTATTCTAAAAAATACGGCAGGCAGATGTATTGCGTGATTGGGCAGGATTGCGATACTGTTGTCAAAAGCAAATACGGAAAGACGTTTGGAGTTGAAAACGCCATTCCGGGTATGATTTATTACATCTTAATCTTTGCTTATGGGGCTGCTTTGCTTATAAACCGAAATCTTTTTAAAGAGAATATCATTTACTATTTTCTAGTGATTGCAAGCACCGGCTCGGTTTTGTTTTCAGTATATCTGACTGTGGTGCAGGCATTTGTTTTAAAGAAATGGTGTGAGTACTGCATTATTTCGTCAACAGCATCACTGCTTATATTATTGGCATTGGTTTTATAAAAAATGGCAAAAAACAGTCTAAACGAATGGTCATTGGCTCTTTTAAGGGCAGTTCTTGGAGTTATCCTTGCTTATCATGGCTACCTGAAGCTTTTTGTGCCAGGAGGATTTAAAGGCACTGTTGAATTTTTTGTTGCTGTAGGCATTCCACTTGCCAAATATTCCGCCCTTGCAGCTTCAGTGGCAGAATTCGCCGGAGGAATATTCCTGATTCTGGGGATCCTTACAAGATGGACAGCCATTGTTTTGATATTTGAGATGCTGATTGCGCTTTTTGCAGTGCACCTGAAGAACGGGCTTTTGGTTTCAAAAGGAGGCTATGAGTTTGTTTTGCTTATTTTGGCAGGCTTAGTTGTGCTTTTGGTAAATGGCCCAGGCATTCTTTCTGCTGGAAAGATGATGTCAAAGAACAAGTGGGTGCATTAATTAGCCGAGAAAGCTTGCAAACAATCTTCTTCTTGGCTTTTCCTGGTTGAGCTTGCTTTCCATCCTGTATTTGTTTATGACAATGTGGCCGCAGTAATCATCCTCAAAGATAACTGACATGCTATCTATCACCATGCGCTTGGAATATAGCGGGCAATCTGTGACAAGAGTGTCTGCATAGCCACCTTCAAACCCTATATGGAAGCCGTATTTTACAGAATCCTTTTTCAGCTGTGGAAAATTGTCCTTTGTTATCTTTTTCCCAAGCCAATCTTTAAGCCCTTCTGACGCAATCTGTGTTATCAGGATTTCATATCCATTATTTAGCATCTGCCCCATGACAAGATCATGCTCTTCGCCTGCGTGGCTGGCAAAGGCATCAACTTTCAACGGCATCAACGCATTTTGCATGCTCTTGAGCTGGGTTTCCTGCAATCCTGTGCCTCCAAGCACAACAGCATCAATCTTTAGCTTTTTTTGGTTTGATTCTACAACTTCCCTTACAATATCCGCTTCCTTGACAGGGTCAGCAACCCTGCACTTCACATAGAAATGGGGAATTCCAAGCATTTTTGCAATGTCCTTTGTCTGCTCCACAGTTGCATAATGGAACAGGAAGCAGTCCTTTCTTGTGGGCTTGACAGAAATCAAGTACTTTATGTTCCAGCCCTTTTGCATGGCATTCTCAATCGCGAGAGTGCTGTCTTTTCCGCCAGAATAAAGTATTGCAACATCCATTGAAAAAAGCATAGTTATTTTATTTATAAATGTTATGGAGAAAAATGATTATTCTGCGCCAAAAAGCTTTCTGTTTTCTCTTTGAAATAGTTTAGAGGTAAGCATTCCCAGCGCATAAGTAAAATCTTCCCTGCTTCCATGATTTAGAGCTTTTGTTACCATTAAGGCACGACCCAAATGCTCGGTTTTTACAATTCCGCTGGCATAAGACTCATCATCCATATCCTTTGTTCTAACGCCCCAAAAAGGCTGTCTGCCTATTTTAACATGGACAAGCCATTCTCCCTTATTTGTGGCTTCGTCTATGCTTTTGTAGGATATTCTTATAATTTTGTCTTCTTTTTCTGAAATAAATTCTGGGCCATTGTCGCCTATCACCAAATTAACATATTTAAAGTAATCCGCGCAGCCCGTGCTTATAGCGTCTTTTACATTTACAACAAAAGATTTTGGGCGCACATACTCGTCCATCAGCCTAACAGCATTCTGGTGGAGGTTTTCCCCAAGCATTCCGGTAATCATAGGTGCAACAAGATAATTCGCGAAATTAAGCTCTTGAGGAACTTCTGCTCCAAGCCTTTCCCTTGCCAGCCTCTCAAGGGAGCCAAGAATCCCCAATCCGCTTGCAACATATGCGGATATTTCATTTTTTGGAGCCTCTTTTACTAATAATTGTTTGTAAATATCGCCATAAAATTCCCTGGCTTTCAGTTTGGAATCAGAATCCAAGCATTTGTATACTGTCTCAGTTGTATGCTCTGCAACTCTTTTTGCCAAATCCCTGAAATCATTCAAGGTTGATGGCAGTTCTATTCTGGCAGATTCGCCGAAGGCTGGCAGCGGCGATGTTCCATGGACATACTTGGCTGCAGCTTCAGCTAATTTTCGGATATCTTCGGCTGGCATCTTTTCTGCAGGGGTTTTTCCCAGCGCTATCGCAATGCCAAAATTGACTAAATCCTCAAGCCTGTCCATGCCTTTTAGTCATTTACATCCTTTTATAAAGCTTTTTGTTTTAACTACGCTAAAGTAGATAATTTAATTTCCAATTGCCTGAAAACATTTTTAAAACAACAAAGAACCCATTCTGCCATGAAAATCGCATTGGCGCAAATCAACCCAATAGTCGGCGACATAGATGGAAACACCAGAAAAATTATTTCATTAATCAAAAACACAAAAGCTGACATTCTTGTTTTTCCGGAGCTTTCAATAACAGGGTATAGCCCACAGGACTTAATGCTAAGGAAAAATTTTATTGAAGAAAATATGAATGCAATGAAAAAAGTAATAAAATCCACAACCAATAAAGTTGCTGTTGTAGGCTTTATCGAAAAGGTTTATGAAAACATTTACAACAGCGCAGCAATCATAAGAAACCAGCAGATAATGGAAATACACCACAAGATTTGCCTTCCAAATTATGCCATTTTCGACGAGAAAAGATGGTTTAATCCAGGAAGCCAGGCAACTATATTTGAGTTTGGCGGCAAGAGGATAGGCGTAAGCATATGCGAGGACATATGGTTTCCTGAGACAACAAAAAGGCAGAAAGACAAGGGAGCTGAATTAATAATAAATATTTCCGCTTCCCCGTACAGTAAAGGCAAAATTGAGGCTATTGAAAATGTTTTAATGAAGAGGTGGGAAGAAAGCAAAATCCCCATTGTTTATGTAAACCAGGTTGGCGCTCAAGACGGGATTGTATATTACGGGCACAGCATGTACTTCAAAGACGGAAAAGCAATTAAAAATTGCAGGAGCTTTGAAGAAGAAATTTTGGTTGTTGATGTAAAATGAATGCAAGGGAAGTTTACAGTGCATTAATTCTCGGGATTAGGGATTACTTTAAAAAAAATAATTTCAAAAAAGCCGTGATTGGCTTAAGTGGAGGCTTGGACAGCTCAGTAGCTGCCTTTCTCATTGCAAAGGCATTGGGAAAGCAAAACGTTACTGCAGTCCTGATGCCGGACATAGGCACGACTTCCCGGGAAAGCATGAAAAATGCAGAAATGCTGGCAAAAAGGCTAAAAATCAAATACTATATTGTTTCTATTAATGATTTTGTGCAGTTTTTTAAGAATCTAGGCAAAAAGATGCATTATAAAAACAAGATATATTCAATTTCCAACGTCAAAGCAAGAACGAGGATGATGATTCTTTATTACTTTGCAAATCTTGAGGGCGCCTTAGTCATTGGAACATCAGATAAATCTGAAATTGCGCTTGGCTATACCACAAAATACGGCGACAATGCAGCAGACATATCGGTTATAGGCGACTTGTGGAAGACAGAAGTGATAGAATTGGGAAGGTTTCTTGGGGTGCCTGAGGTTATCTTAAGAAAAAAACCAAGCGCAGAATTGGTCAAAGGCATTACAGCGGAAAAAGAGCTTGGAGCGCCTTACCAAGTTCTGGACAGAATACTGAAGATGCACATTGAAGAAGGGCTTTCTGCCAGGCAGATTAAGGGCTTTGACAAAAAGCTTGTGAAGCATGCACTTAACAGGATGAGGCTTAACGAGCACAAGAGAAGGACAGCAATGCTAATCAGGATTTCAGAAAAGTCGTTTCACGGCATGGAATGGAGAATGCCGATAACAAATAAATTCAAAGGCTGATTATTCTTATAGGAATAATTTTGGCAGAAGAGTATTTAAACTAATCTAAGAATTGGTTTTTATGGCAGTTAACCATAAGGTCATGGAGTTGCTAGATAAAATTGGTATAACCAATGCTCGGGTTGGAGACAAAACGCCCCTGACGAGTTTGGAAGAAATACAGACTGAAGTAATCAAAACAGGACTATCCGTCCTTAGGACCCAGTATGGAACAGGCCCTATGGGGCCGATTGAAGGCTACAAGGGACACGTGCTTTACATTTTTACGCCAGAAGGTTCGCTTGCTGTAGCCTTGGAAAGTCGTGCCAATGGCACTTTACGCAGAACCAGCAACACGGGAGGCCTAGAGCCAAAACCGGATGGGTATTAAAGATGGTTTTAGGGTACATGTTCCAGTTTCGGAATAAATTTCGCAAACGACTGCCCCTCCCAATTTGCAGGTATATTCTGGTTCTCTGCCCAGAAAACCCCGCAACTGAAATTTGCTCATTAGTTTTCTTGGCAAAGTTTTAAATACAAACTTCTAATTTTTATCCGTTAATGACCCGCGCACTCTTCATCGGCAGGTTCCAGCCTTTCCACAATGCGCACCTTGCTGACGTAAAAAAAATTCTGGAAGAATGCGATGAAATTGTAATTGCTATCGGGAGCTCCCGGGAAAAAAACACTCTGGAAAACCCTTTCAGCTACGATGAAAGAAAGCAGATGATTGAAAAGACATTAAAGAGTCATCAAATCAAAAACTTCAAAATTTATTCAGTGCCTGACTTGTACGATGACAGGAAATGGGTTGGCTACATCAGGAAAAACCTGCCAAAGTTTGATTGTGTCTACTCCGGCAACAAATGGACATTGAAATGCTTCAGCAAGCATGACTTTTCAGTAAAAAAAATAAGATTGATCAAAGGAGTAAGCAGCACAAGAATCAGAGATAGAATAATCAAAAGCGAGAATTGGGGAAAAATGGTGCCAAAGGAAATTTCAGATTATCTAAAAAAGATTAATGGTATTGATAGGATAAAAAATTAGTTTACTTTAACCAAACATCCCCTTGAACATTCCTCTCTTTGAGCTCTTTTCCTCTTTTTCAAAGTCCTCAAGCAGCTTTTTCTGCTTTGCAGTCAGCTTTTCAGGCACGACAATGTAAACTTCAATATGCTCATCCCCTTTGTGATGCGAGTGCAAATCCGGAATTCCGAGACCCTTCATCCTGAAGACTGTGCTGCTTTGCGTTCCTGCAGGAATCTTAAGGCTGGCTTTTCCGCTTAAAGTCGGAACTTCAATCTCCCCCCCTAATGCAGCTGTTGTGAATGGCACAGGAACTTTCACATAAATATTGCTGCCCTGCCTTTCAAATATACTGTGGGAACGGACATGAACAACTATGTACAAGTCACCCGGCACTCCATGCGCAGCTTCCCCTTCACCCTGTATCCTCAGGTTTGTCCCGTCAACAGAGCCCTCGGGGATTTTAATCTCGATTTTTCTGGTTTTTCTCACAGCGCCTTTGCCATCGCATTCGCTGCACAGGTTCTTGACATACTTGCCCTGGCCTTTGCATTTCCTACACGTTGTTGTTGTGGAAAAAAGCCCAAAAGGAGTCCTTTGGGTTCTTGTCTGCACTCCTTTTCCGTCACAGTCCGGACATCCTATAATGTCAGATTTGCTTTCAGCCCCTGAGCCATTGCATTTTCCGCATTCCTCAAGCCTTGGTATTGATATTGTCTTTGACGCTCCAAACGCAGCATCCTCCAGCTCAATTTCCATGTCGTATCTTAAGTCAGCGCCCCTCTGCCTTCTTCTTGCCCTTCCCTGCCCTCCAAAAAATGTGTCGAAGATGTTGTCAAAGTCAAAGCCAAATCCGCCTATGTCAGACATGAAATCAGAGTAGTCAAAGCCCCCAAACCCGCTGAACTGCTCCCCTGCCGCTCCAAACTTGTCATATTGGGCTTTTTTGCTGTCGTCGCTTAATACAGCAGCGGCCTCGTTTATCTCCTTGAATTTTTCAGCAGCGTCAGCAGACTTGTTCAGGTCAGGATGGTACTGCTTCGCCAATTTCTTGTAGGCTGCCTTAATCTCTTCCTTTGAGACATTCTTGCTTACTCCAAGTATTTTGTAATAGTCCTTGTCTTTGGCCATTTTTATTGGTTATTCACGATATCATAATTCAGCATTTTCTTCAGCTTTTCCGTGTCCGGGACAAGCTGCTCAATCCTTGCTCCTTCAAGCAGCTTGCCGCCGCTTTTGAGATAGATTGAGTATTGCCTTATGCTCTCTGCATCATTTGCGTCAACAGCATGATTGACCATGAACCATATGCTTAAATCCTCCCCATAATCCCTGCATTGCATCGATGTCCTGCATTCCAATGGCTTGACTTCATGTATTGTGCAGCCTTTTTCATCATCAAAAAACATACATCTTCCATAAGGCTTTCCCTTTTCCCTTATCAATTTCGGGCGAAGCAGCTTTTTATTGAATAATGTTATTTCCTCTAAAAATCCCTTTTTTAGCTCCTCTCCCGATATGCCTAAAAATTTGGCTATGTTTTTAGCATCGTCTCCAGCAAGAGAGCCGCTTCCAAACTTGCACCCATGGTTGCATGAATCGCATTTGCAGGGCGCAGCTAGCCTTAATACCTCCTTTAAGGGAGTGTTTTTGGTTATCTGTATATTAATCACCTTCTTTTTCAAATTTTTTAATTTAATAATTCAATCTGCCTTTAGCGATATTTACTGCTCGGCGGCACAGGCGAGGGATATCTTTTGCATATATTCTTTGTGCACAGCCTCTCCGCCTCGCCTATTTACTCGATTCGTTGGATTGAGCGAAGCGAAAACCAACTTAATTAACTTGTCAACCGAGTTTGCAGTTGAAGCGGATTGCTTTCTTCATGCTTGCTTTACAAAGCCGCTCTCGGTTTTTTGAAATTTTATTTTGCTTAATTTTATTCTAACTATAATTTTTCATTGCCCAATAATTCCTTTTCAATCCTTTTCGTGAATTCAATTTCCTTTTCAACGTCCTCTCTTTTATACCTTTGCTTTATGTATTCAAACCTTTTGTCAACTGAGACTACCTTGTCATTCTTAACTCTTTTGTCAGCATAGAAAACAATCTTCTCCTCCCATGTTTTTGGGATGAAATCCGGATTATCAAGATGTGAAAGACCATGCTTCTTTATTATCGAAGCCACCTCCGGGAATCCAAGCGCCTTTACATATTCATACCCTTCTACAATATGGTCTTCAGAATCGACTTTTTTGATGTCATGAAGCAATGCTCCTGCTGCAACCAATTCCCTGTTAATGCCTATCCCTCTTTTTTCCAGCAAATCACAAACCTTTAATGAGAAATCACAGACTGCCTTAAGGTGCTTAATTATGTTGTTGGGGACATTGTTTTCTTTCAGTATTTCAAGACATTGCTCATGGGTTGGGATGCTCATTTTTTGTTTCGTCGAGATTATACCTACTTTTTCGGTTTTTTTGATGATTTTCACGAAAAGTAGGGGTAAGGATTTTTTCAAAGTTTCTTAGTTCTATACCTTCCTAGTTCAATTACAACAACGGAGTTAATAATCTCCTTTACATTGATTTCTTTAAGGAATTCTTCAAAAACCTTGTTAATCTTGTCGACTGTGAAATAATAAGGCAGCCAGATCAAAATTAGGCCAAGCCCCTTGCTTTTCAGGAATATTTCGGCAAATCCAATTAGAAATTTCATGCCCTTTTGATTCCCCATACCCTAACTGGTATTGCTATTCCTGATTTGCCAGTTTTTGCTCTACTTTCAGAATTAATTAAACTACCATATCCAAAGACATGATTTTGTGTCATAATAAGAATAAAATCTATTTCTTCTTTTTCTTCCCCTCATCCTTCACTTCATAGTCGGCATCAACAACATTGTCGTCATTTTTTGATTTTGGCTCTTCTGGTTCTTCACCCTGCTGCTGTTCGTGCTGCTGCCTCTGCGCTCCTGCTTTCTGGTACAGTTCAGTTGACATTTTCTGGACAAGCTCATTGACTTCGTCCATCTTCTTCTTGATTGCATCCACATTCTTGTCTTTCAGCAGCTCCTTAAGCTCAATTATCTTGCCCTTTATCTCAGAAATTTCCTTCTCAGGAACTTTTCCTTCCAAGTCCTTGAACAGTCTTTCAGTTGTGTAGACAAGATTGTCTGCCTGGTTTATTGCTTCAATCTCTTCCTTCTTCTTCTTGTCGGTCTCTGCAAATTCTTCCGCTTGTTTCTTCATTCTTTCAATCTCGTCCTCGCTCAATTTCTGCGAAGCTGTAATCCTTATGCTCTGCTCTTTTCCTGTTCCCAAGTCTTTTGCGTTTACATGAAGGATTCCGTTTGCGTCAATGTCAAATGCAACTTCAATCTGCGGAATGCCTCTTGGCGCAGGAGGGATTCCAATCAGGTCAAACTGCCCCAATATTTTATTGTCTGCAAACATCGGCCTTTCACCTTGGCCGACCCTTATGGTCACAGCAGTCTGGCTGTCAGCAGCTGTGCTGAACACCTGCTGCTTTTTTGTAGGTATGGTTGAATTTCTTTCAATCAGTTTTGTAAATACGCCTCCAAGCGTTTCTATTCCCAGGCTTAAAGGCGTAACATCAAGCAGCAGGATGTCCTTGACTTCCCCTGCAAGCACTCCTGCCTGCACAGCAGCGCCCATTGCGACACATTCCATCGGGTCAACTCCCCGTTCAGCCTGCTTGCCTGTAAAATCCTCTACAAATTTCCTTACAATCGGCATTCTTGTCGGCCCCCCGACAAGGATTATCTTGTCAATCTGGCTGACAGAAAGCTTAGCATCCTTTATTGCCTGCTCTGTAGGATGTTTGCATCTTTTTATGATTGGGTCTATCAGCTGCTCAAGCTTTGCCCTTGTCAATTTCAGCTGCAGGTGCTTTGGCCCCTCATTTGTCGCTGTAATAAAAGGCAAATTTATATCAGTCTCAAAGACAGTTGAAAGCTCTATCTTCGCCTTTTCAGCAGCCTCTCTCAATCTTTGCATCGCTGTCTTGTCTTTTGAAAGCTCAATCCCCTCTGTTTTCTTGAACTCGGAAGCAAGATAATCGACTAAAGAGGCATCCATGTCTGTCCCTCCTAATTGAGTGTCTCCTGAGGTGGAAAGAACCTGGAAGACCCCTCCGCCAAATTCCATTATTGTTACATCCAAAGTTCCCCCTCCAAGGTCAAAAACAAGAATTTTCAATTCCTTGTCCTGCTTGTCGATTCCATAGGCCATTGAAGCTGCTGTCGGCTCATTCACAATCCTTACAACTTCCAATCCTGCAATTTCGCCTGCATCTTTTGTGGCCTGCCTTTGGTTGTCGTCAAAATAGGCAGGAACAGTGATGACTGCCTTGCTTATTTTTTCTCCTAAAAATTCCTCTGCGTCTTTCTTTATCTTTTGAAGAATAAAGGCTGAAACCTGCTGCGGGGTGTATTCTTTTCCGTTAATGCTATATTTGTGATTGGTCCCCATCTTCCTCTTTGCAGCCATTATCGTGTTCTCGGGATTTGAAACAGCCTGCCTTCTTGCCGGCTCTCCGACAAGAACCTGCCCGTCCTTTGTGAATGCCACAACGCTTGGAAACGCCTTTCCATAGGCCGTTGTCCCCTCCGCGCTCGGTATTATTGTGGGCTTTCCCGCCTGCAAAGCAGAAGCTGCGCTGTTCGATGTCCCCAAATCAATTCCGATTATTTTTTCCTTTGCCATTTTTATTGTTCCTCCGTTAAACTTGATTTGTTTTATTTTCTAAACATTAAAAGCGGTTAACTTTGTTCACCTTTTGTGCGCAAAGTCGCTCTCGTGATTTTAAATTCTTATTTAGTAGTGGATATTTAATTATGAATATTTTATTTCCCGCTAACCTTGACTTTGCTGTGCCTCAATACCCTGTCATTAAGCATGTACCCTTTTTGGAATTCCTCCAAAATCGTATCTTCAGGCTTGTCTGACTCTTCTTTCATCAAAACCTCGTGCCTGTAAGGATCAAACTTTTCCCCTACAGATTTTATCGGCCTCAGCCCCTCTGCCTCAAGCAATGAGTGAAGCTGGGCATAGATGATTTTCATGCCCTCGATGAACTTGTCCTTGTCTGATGTATTTTTTAAAGCAATCTCGAAGCTGTCAATAAAAGGCAGCATCCTTCCAATAAGGTCTGCATGCGAGTATTTTATGAAATCCGCCTTTTCCTTTGCATTCCATTTCTTGTAGTTCTCGAATTCTGCCTGCAATCTTTTTAAAGTGTCAGTCAATTCATCTATCTGCTTTTGTTTTTCGTCAATTTGCTTTGGCTTTTCTTCCTGTTTATCGGCTTTCTTTGCCTCAGCCCTCTTGTCTTCCTTTTTTTGTTCCATTTTAAAAATTAAAAAAATAAAAAATCATTTAATCTCAATCTTTTTTGTATGTTTCTTTGCCTTTGGGATTTCAACCCTTAAAATTCCGTTCTTGTAGCTCGCATCTGCATTCTCTGCAACGACTTCTGCCGGCAATGGCAATGCGCTGTAGAAGCTTTGGCTTCTCATTTCATAAGAGTAAGTTTCCTTGTCCTTAATTTCTTTCTCTGCCTTTTTCTCAACCTTGACTTCCACAGTGTCTTCTGTCACGTTCAACTGTATGTTTTGCTTTTCGACACCAGGCAGCTCGAATGTTGCAATCACGGAGTTCTCTGTTTCAACTACATCAGTAACGGGGATTCTTGAAACAACTTCAAGGTCCGGCCTTTTCATAACTGCAAGGCAGTTGCTGCCCAATTCTCTTTCAATCTCATCAAAAATATTGTTTTCAAACATTTTCAAGCACCTCGTTATGCAATTATGCTGGTTGACTTTAAGTCAACGAAATGCTGGTAATATAAACTAATATATAAACTTTTCGGCAAAGATTTAAATATAAGGGCTTTTTAAATAAGGGCATGGTATTTATAAGGCAGAGGATAACTATAGTGAACATAAGAAAGCCGGCTGAGCACAATGTAAACCAGGAGCTTCAATGGTTTGGCTCTTCGCTTGGCTTGTTTAACCTTAGGGACAGGGATAAAAGCACATTCAGGGTTTTCATAGAGCTTTTGAAGTCTGCGAAAGCAAACAACCACCTGACAAGCGACGAACTGGCTGCAAGGCTTGCCCTGTCAAGAGGCACCATAATCCACCATATAAACAAGCTCATGGAATCAGGCATCGTGATACATGAAGGCAACAGCTACACCTTAAGGGTTGAAAACCTTAAATCGCTGATTGAAGAGGTTGAGAAGGATATCAAGAGAGCATGCGACGATTTAAAGGAAGTTGCAAAAGAGATTGACAATAGGTTGGGACTTTAGAGTTCTGATTAAAAATTTACTGGCGCTTCTTTGGCTTTTGACACTTCAAATCAATCTCACGAGTTTCTGGATCCAATCCTCACGCAACTCTTAGCTGTGCAAGATATTTTTCTGGCACATACGGGCCTGTTATTTCAGCTCTTGGGTAAACAATCCTTAACCCTTTGAATATTACAGGTGCAATTTTTTTTTCAAGATTTTCTATGAATTTTACCATGTTCCTTTCGATTCCAGTTTGTCTTGCCACCTCAACATAGTTTCTTCCTTTATCGAGCAGCCTAAATACTTCGGCTGCCTGCCTGTAAGTAATACTTACCAATCCGTATTTCTCTGCATAAGTTTTTCCTTTAATTTTAACTTTATGCTCTCTTGCATGTCTTTGCACTACATGAACAGGAACTTGCAGAATATAAGCAATGTCAGGTGCAGTCCCAAACACCTCAAATAGTAGCGGAATTTTACTTTTAATCTCTGGACTATAGCGATGAGTATCCCAGGTCAAAGGCACTTCTTCGGCCTTTGTCAGTATATGGCTTATCACATTTTGGGAGCATCCGTACATTTCCCCAAGCTGCGTTTGCGTGAGTACAATTCCTGAATCTTTAAGTCGCTTATATTCCTTAAAAAACTCTGCAAGAAATACCGGGCTATAATGGCCTGATGGCGATTTTTTTATCACTTTCATTGCCCTTTCATACGCATAGCTTCCTCTTCGTGCATGGTTCGCAACCTCATTCTCAATAAGAGCATTGAAGCTGTCTGCAAAATAATCATGCGTAAATTTTCTGATTTCAGTTAGTGCATTCCTTTCTTCCTCAATTGATTTTCGCTTTTCTTTCCATTCAAGATGTTGGTCTGTTTCATGCATGTACTTATGTGCATGTTGACGGCTCTTAACTTCGGTTCCTTTGAGCATTTCTACAAGGCTTGCTCCCCGATCTATTTTTTCATCCAACTTTGGCATATACCCTTGATATGGCAATTTTGTATTGCCTTCTTTGGCCAGCAGAAATAACTGTCTTGGGCTTGTGCCAAGCGCTCTGCAAAGGTCCTCAAGAGGGGGTGATTTTCCATTAAGTAATGAGACTGCTTCGCGGATTGTTGCGACCTTTACCTCTCGTTGAATATGCAGCCAATTCATAAAAATAAGATAGGCCAGTGATTTTTAAATGTTACTATTCTTTAGTAAATTCAATTTCCTTAAAGGCATTTAGGCAGACAGTAAATTATATAAACCAGTAACCTGAGTTTTAGCCTATGAAAAAGGTGATATTGCTTCTAGCGCTTCTTCTTATTTTGCCTGTTGCTGCCGCAGAGACTAGGATACAGCTGGGGCAAGGCACCTATAACCTTGGCAACAGGATAAAAGCCTCTGTTTCAGTCATGCAGCCGGCAAACTTCGAAGGACTGTTCAAGCTCACCCTTTCATGCGGCAATTACAAGCTGCAGTATTTCCTCACTCCTGCAAGCCTTGAAGCAAATTTCATGACTGCATTGGATGTGCCGGAAGTGGCTGCAACACCATCAATGCTCGGCGACTGCACCATCATAGGCGATTTGCTGACAAATGACAACCTCATTGTGGAAGAAAAGGTTTCCAGCATATTCACTATAACGGACAAGCTGACAGTGCTTCCTATCAGGGCCAGCATCATTGCTTTGCCGGGAGAATCAGTTCAAATTGCAGGCGTTCTGAACGAGGCTTTTGGAAACAATGTCCTGAAGGCTGCCACTCAAGTAAGGCTTGGGAACATTTCCCATGATCTGGAAGCGTTAGACGGCAAATTCAATTTAACTATGGAAATTCCAAAAAACATAAAGTCAGGCAAGCATGCTATTGAGATAAAATCCTTTGACTCAAAAAGCAATCTTGGAAGCTCGTCAATAGAGCTCGGCATAACTGCAATCCCAAGCTACATAAAAACAGAGCTGAGCTCGGCAACCCTTTTGCCCGGCTCAAAAGTGGAAATAACCCCATCCCTTTATGACCAGGCGGATGACTTGATTAACACCTCGATTGAACTTGAATTGACATCCCCTGCTGACTCAAAAGTGTTCACAAAGGTTGTGCAGAGCAATGAAAAGATAGAGTATGAATTCAGCCAGTATGCAGAGCCGGGCCAGTATGCATTGGAAAGCTCCTACAAAGGCCTGCATGACTATGACCTAATCAACATAACTGCGATAAGAGAAGTCAAGATAAAATTCAGCAACGAGACAGTATTCATTGAAAACACAGGGAACATCCCATTTATAGACGAATTGACATTTTTTCTGGAAAGCGAGACAAAAAAATACCCCGTGCTTAAAAAAATAAATGTGGACCCCGGCAAAATCCTGAATATTGACTTGTCCAAGGAAGTGCCGCTTGGGATTTATGATGTCTTGCTTCCTGTTAAGGAGGGGCTTGAGCCTGTTAAAGAATCCTTTAGTGAAAAAACAAGCGAAGCTGCCGATAGCGCCTCAAGTCTTCTGCCTGAAAAGGGGAAAGTGCTGGCTGATGGCGTGACAATACACGACAACAGGCCGATTTACAAGAAAGTTGCAAGCGGGATAGGCTCAATAAGCGGGGCCTTGGTTGGCTCTGATGGCATTTTGGCAAAAAACCCGTTGATTGCCCCTATAACCTTGGTTGTCATAATCCTGCTGCTTGTTTTCAGGTACGGAAGAAGGCCAATAATGAACCTTATCAAGGGAAAGAAAGATGGCAAAAAAGAGGACGATAGCTAAGCATTTCTTTTTTTCCTTTCCTCGTCCATGGCGCTTGCTTCTACAAATGCATCATCAAGCAAATCCTGCGCAGTTTTTCTAAGGCCGACAGCAGCTTCCCTGGAACAGTAAGGGCATCTAGCCGGAATTTTTGCATTCTTGAACTTGTATCCGCAGCTTCTGCATTCTAAATCAAGCATAACACTACCTTGCAGTAAGAAGTATATAAATTTTATGCAATTTCTTGGAAAACTCCTGTTTAGCCATCAAATCACCTATCTTTTGATCTTTTGCAAAAGATTTTTAAATAAGCCCGTACAAATATGCTTCATGGCTAAGAACAAATCGGCATCTATAATTTCTGCTATAGCCATCATTATCATTATTTTGTAGGGCCGCAAGAATATTCTTGGCCCTGAAGATTTCCGATTAGAATATTCTGCACAAAATGGCAAAAAACCCAATAATAATTTATGACACGACATTAAGGGACGGAGCGCAGGCTGCGGGCATATCATTCTCGGTAGAGGACAAGCTGAGAATTGCGAAGAAGCTGGACAGCGTCGGCATTGACTATATTGAAGGCGGCTGGCCTGGCTCAAACCCCAAAGATGCTGAATTTTTCCGGAAGGCAAAGTCCCTCAAGCTAGGGCATACAAAAATCTCTGCATTCGGAAGCACGAGGAGAAAGGACACGAAGCCGGAAAATGACAATAATCTGAAGCTGCTTCTGGAAGCTGAAACAAAAGCAATAACCATTTTCGGCAAAAGCTCGACGCTTCACGTCAGGGATGCGCTTGCCGCAACAAAAGAGGAAAACCTGAAAATTATTCATGACTCGGTTTCGTTCCTGAAAAAAAACAGCGATGCGGAAATAATTTATGATGCAGAGCATTTTTTTGACGGATTCAGGCTGGATAAAGATTATGCCTTGAAGACATTGGAAGCGGCAAAAAATGCTGGCGCTGATTTTTTGGTGCTTTGCGACACCAATGGAAGCTCTGATTTTTTTGAAATCCGGCAAATCACGAAACTTGTCAGGGGCAAATTTGATGGAGCCGGACTTGGAATTCATGCCCATGATGATATGGAATATGGCGCTGCAAACACCTATGCTGCTGTTGTAGAGGGGGCCGAGATGGTGCAGGGCACGATAAACGGCTTTGGGGAAAGAGTTGGAAATGCAAACCTGATAACAATAATGGCAAATTTGCACAAAAAGCGGTACAGGACAAATGGCAATGTGCACCTTAGCGAGCTTAAATCCCTTTCAAAATTCGTATATGAGCTTGCAAATCTGCCTGCAAACGAAAGACAGGCTTATGTGGGTGATTTTGCTTTTGCGCATAAAGGGGGAATTCATGTTTCCGCAGTCCTTAAAAATCCTGCTTTATACGAGCATATTGATCCAGCTTCGATTGGCAACAGCAGGCGCTTTCTCGTGTCAGAGCTCGCAGGTGCTTCAAATGTAGAAGCCTTGGAGTGCAACATAACTAAAAAGGACCCATTAGCAAAAAAGATATTGGCCGAGATCAAGCAAAGAGAGCATTTTGGTTATGCTTATGAAGCGGCAGACGCTTCGGTTGATCTGCTTGTCAGGAGCCTGAAAAAGGAGAAAACAAAAATATTTGAGCTGATAGAGTATAAGGTTGAAATCGAGAAGAAGGGCAACTCAAAGCCCTTGTCAAGAGCCACAGTAAAAATAAGGATAAATGGAGATGAAGTCACACAGCTAAAATATGGCAACGGGCCTGTCAATGCGCTTGACTCTGCATTAAGGGCTGCGCTTATAAGCAAGTTTCCCGAGCTTAATAAATTAAGGCTTCAGGACTACAAAGTCAGAATAATTCCCGAAAAGAAAGGAACAGCAGCAAAAGTCAGGGTTTTAATTGAATCTGAAAATGATAAGGGAAGATTTGGCACAGTGGGAGTTGACGAAAACATAGTTGAAGCAAGCTGGCAGGCTCTTGTTGATAGTTTGGCTTATGCGCACCTGCAGGCAAAGAAGAAATAATTAATTCCCCTTTCTATCATGCGCTCTTAAGCTTGGCCTGATTTTCTCGGCGCCTTTTCCTTTGTTTAGCAACCCTCTCGACCTTCTTCCTGCGCTTGTCAGTCCTCTTTCGCTTCTGCCTTTTTGCCTCATTATCCAGCTTATTTTTGGGTCAGCCAAAACTGAAGGGTTGAGCCTGTCAACCAGTATTATTTCGTACCAATAGCTTAATCCGTCTTCCCCAACATAGTAGCTGTTTAGGACCTCACAATTAGGATATTTTCTTGCTGCCCTGTTTTCAGCCACTGACTGGTAATTCATGGTGAGGTCTTTCCTCCTTGACATTGCCTTTGACCTTCTGGGGTGCCTTATCTGGGGGCGCTGCCTTCCTCCCCTGTTTATTTTTTGCCTTACAAGTATAAAACCGGGTTTTGCCTTGTATCCCAAGGAACGGGCCCTGTCCAGCCTTGTAGGCCTTTCAACCCTTAAAGTTGAAGGCTCTTCTCTCCATTTAACAAGCCTATGTTGCCAGAAGTCAATCTCCCTTGGCTTTTTCCACGCATCTCTAATGTACTGGTACATTCCCATTTTAGCTTCCAATTGTTTTTAATATTGAGTTCAGGCAAGCAACCGCCTACATCCTCAATAATTCAGAGTAATGATACTGATTTAAAAAGGTATTGGGAAAAATTGGCGTAAATGCAAAGTTTTAAGATAAAGGCAACTTTTTCTTGAGCAATGGGCCGAACAAATCATCAAAACGACAATGCATCCTTATGCAAGCCGCTGGCTAGAAAGGCGATGTTCTTTCGGGAGCTTGCTGAAGAGGCATCTGGGGGTTTAAGAGAAGATAGGGATGCAATAGCAAGAGTCGCGGAATACTTTGCCGGGTGTATTGCTGCCGAAAAAGGCTCAATCGGAAATTCAGTTTATATTCCAGTAACCCTTGCCGGCTTAGCTAAGAAAATTTTAATGCCAGATGTGTATAAGAAATTATCAGTACAGATTGTAGGTGGAACATTATCAATGGCTGAGGCATATGTAAAAAATAGAATTAAGGATGTAAGTGTTCTAACCCGAAAGAACTACAAGATTGAAGATTTTGCAACTGACTATGGATATTAAACCAAATATTTTTATACGAATAACGATTTGTTAAGCTAAAATGCCTGTTGATAATTCTAACATGATTAAGGCCATAGAGGATTTCCCAAAGCAATGCAAAACCGCTTTAGAATTGCCGAAAGGAATGTCTGTTTCAGGCAAAATTGACAAGATTGTTGTTGCAGGCATGGGGGGCTCTGCTGTTGGAGGGGACTTGCTCAAGACATACATGCACGATTCCAAAATACCTGTTTTTGTGGTGAGGGATTACAATATTCCTAATTTTGTTGATGAAAACACACTCTTCTTTGCAGTTTCTTATTCCGGCAATACAGAAGAGACTTTGTCTGCATATCAGGAAGCTGTCAAAAAGAAGGCCAAGATTGTTGCTGTTACATCAGGGGGGCAGCTTGGCAGCCTGGCAAAAAAAGCGGTGAAAATTCCGGCAGGACTGCAGCCAAGGGCTGCGCTTGGCTACTTATTTTTTCCTGTTTTAGGGGTCTTGAATAACTCAGGCATTGCGGATACTAAGGGCAAAGACATTGAGGAAATGTTTGAGATACTGGAAAAGACTGAGGATTTTAAAATAACAGGGGAGAGGATTGCAAAAAAGATATTTCAGAAAACTCCAATTGTTTACTCATCAACCCTTTTTGGACCGATTTCCTACAGGTGGAAAACGCAGTTCAACGAGAACAGCAAGAGCCCTGCATTTAACCATGTTTTTGCGGAATTGAACCATAACGAGATTGTGGGCTATCAGCTTATGAACAAGAATGAATGGAGCGCTATTTTCATCAGGGACAAGTTCGACAACGAAAGAATCAAGCTCAGGATGGACATCACAAAAGAGATTATCTCGACAAGAGTCGAGGTGGAGGAGATATTTACAAGAGGCGAAGGGTTGCTTTCAAGGATATTCTCAGGAATTTACTATGGAGATTTTGCCTCATACTATCTTGCCTTGGCAAACAGGATTGACCCAAGTCCTGTAAATGTGATTGAGAATCTGAAAAAGAAGCTGAAATAAGCTATTTCACAAACTCGACATTGTCCATATTCCTGAATTTTTCATCGCCTGTAAGGAATTTAGCGTTATGTTTTTTTGCAAGAAAATAACCTATGCAGTCTATGAATGACAATCTTTCCTTCAAGAATTTGAACTTCATTTCCGCTGCCTTTATGACTGTTTCTTGATCATAATCAACATCATATTTAAGATATCTTTCAAAAATCTCTTTAACCTCATTTTCTTTTTTCTCTTTGAATAAACAGTAAGAGAACTCCAGAAGATTCAATTTGCTTAGAATAATCATCACATCTTCTTTATAAGGTTCATATTTAGGATTGCCTTTTCCTATCTCTATTAAAGCATAAGTGTCTAAATAAAATCTTTTAATCATCTAACTCAGCTTCATCGATCTCTTTCATTATTTGATCTGTAGATTTTTTAATTCCTTTAAACCTGCCCCAAAGCCAGTTGAAGTCAGCAGTTTTCTCTACCTTGATTTTTAATGTGTCCTCTGGAAAGATTCGTTCTTTATCCACTACTTTCTTTGGGATTAATACTGCAATCGAGCCCCCTATTTTTTTTGCCTTGACTATCGCTTCCATTTTGTTTAATTCAAAATATTATACTTTTATGATATAATTAATTATATATAACTTATATTTAAATCTTTCTATCTTAAATCAGGCTAATCCGTCCACAACAACTTTTATATAATTTTGCGGATTACCCTGCTTATGCTCCTCAAATCCATAAGGCTCTGCAATATAAGGAGCTATGAGAATGCTGAAATAAATTTTCCTTCAGGCTCCGTCCTTTTGGCCGGAGATATTGGGGCAGGCAAATCAACTATACTTCTTGCGATTGAGTTTGCGATTTTCGGCGCTAAAAAAGGCGAATTGCCGGCTTACACTCTTCTAAGGCACGGAAAAAAAGAAGGCTATGTTGAGCTGAAGATGAATGTTGACGGCAAAGATGTCATAATAAAAAGGACTTTGAAAAGAAGCAATGAGGATATAAGGCAGGAATCCGGCTATGTGGTCATGAACGGGCTGAAAAGGGAAGGGACATCTGAAGAATTAAGGGCAGTTGTGCTGGAGCTGCTTGGCTACCCAAAGGACCTCATAAAAAAGGGCAAGGACCTTATTTACAGGTACACAGTTTACACTCCTCAGGAGGAGATGAAAAACATCCTTTACGAGAGCAAGGAAAACAGGCTTGACACTCTGAGAAAAGTGTTCAGCATTGACAAGTACAAGAGGGTAAAGGAAAACTCAAAAATCATCATTTCTTCATTAAGGGAAAGAAAGAGATACCTTGAGGGGTTCATGCTTGATTTTGATTACAAGAAAAAAGATTTGGAGGAAAAAAGAAAAGAGGTTCTTGAAGTTGACAAGGGAATGAATGAGCTTGCTCCTAAAATTGACGAAGTCAGGAGCAGGATTAGCGGAAAGAGGAAATCCATAGAAGACATTGAAAATGAGATTAAAGAGCTAAACAGCCTCAAAAGCGAGATGGGGATTGCCGATGCCAGGCTGAACAGCAGCATAGAGCAGTACAACAAGCTAAATCACGATATGGAGAGGCTTGCGCTCCAAATTGACTATCTAAAAAAAGAGCTGGAAAACAAAAGCCTTGATGATTTTGAGGATATGCTCAAAAAAACCGATGAAAAAGAAAGGGAGATGAGCGAGGCTGAGCGCAGATACCGGGAATCCCTGAGGGCAATAAAAGGGCTTGAGGCAAAGATTGAGCAGTGCAGGGACACTATGAGGAAGATGGAGTCTCTGGAGATTTGCCCGGTCTGCGAGCAAAAGGTGGATGGCAAGCACAAGCATGACATAAGCCTTAGGGAAAATATGAAGCATGAGGGGCTGCTTGAGCAGATAAAAACCTGCCAGGAAGAGGAAGGGAAGCTTGAAAAAGTCATGACTCAGCTAAAAAAAGACATTGATCTTTTGATGAAAGAGCAGAATCACTTCAACGTCCTGAAAATAAAATTTGAGAATTTGAGCGAGAAAACCGGCCAAAGGGATGAAAAACTGGAGCTGAAGGAAAAAATAAAGAAAGAAATTGGGATGCTGAATGCAAGGAAAGCAGAATTGTCCTCTAAGATACAGGCATATTCTGAAACAGAGCACAGGTACAAAATGATAAAAGGGGAAATCGACGAGTTATTGCCGCAGGAAAGGTTTTTGGAGCTGGAAAAAAGAAAATATGAGACTGAAAAGGAATCAATAAAAAGGCTCATCCTGTCTTTGGAGAAGGAAATAGCGGAAAAGCAGAAGGCAAGGGAAAAATTGGCTTATCTTTCGCAATTGGGCAGCTGGATCGATGAGCTTTTTATCAGGCTGATGTCCGCAATGGAAAAGCATGTGATGGCCAGCATACACTCCCAGTTCAATGAATTGTTTAATGCATGGTTCGGCATCCTTATGGAAGATGAGGCTATCGGAGTCAAAGTTGACGAGGAATTCACGCCAATAATAGAGCAGGACGGATACGAGACTTACATTGAGAACTTAAGCGGAGGGGAAAGGACTTCGGTTGCACTGTCATACAGGCTGGCACTGAATAAAGTGATAAATGACATTGTGGCTGACATAAAGACTAAAGACATAATAATGCTTGACGAGCCTACAGACGGCTTCAGCTCTGAGCAGCTTGACAAGGTAAGGGACGTCCTAAACCAACTGGGGATGAAGCAGGTCATCATTGTCTCGCATGAAAGCAAGATAGAAAGCTTCGTGGAGAATGTGATAAGGGTTAATAAGCAGGACAGCGTTAGCGTGGTGGATTAGGTCTATTTCTTATTAATTTAATAAAATCGCTAAATGGAGAATAATGGTGCTTTTTTGCGTAGCCCCTGTAAGCCGTTGACATGTAAATATTCTGGAACCTGTACTCTGCTTCTTCTCTTATTTTATTCAAGGTGCTGCCGTCTTTGATTTTTCTTTTTCCAAGCATAACAATAACCGGCACGCATCTGCTTTTATCATCCCTGTATTCCTGATCGAATTTGTCTAGAAACTCTTTTTCTTTACCGGGGTGCCTCAAATCAACAACATAAACATTCTTTAGCCTGTCGGCAAGCTCCTGCATAGCAGTATGCTCGCCATATGTGGCATTATGTTTTACTGCATAAATATACATGCTGTACAAAAATTTTACGGTTCTTCGGGATTTTCCTTTTTTTCGCGAAGCATCAAGCTTATGCCACAGCATTGTTGCGGCTATTGTCGGCGTAAAGCCATATCCTAATATTTGCCCTATAGGTCTCTTGTAAACCTCCCTTCCTACAACTAAATATTTTTTATCTATAGCTATTTGGCTGCGCTGATCTTCAGGCACGCTGTGCAAAATCCATGCAGCGGCATACAGCTTGCGGTTCACATTAATTGGCCTGGCAATGCCTTTTTTTGATTCAGTTCCCAAGTCAGCAAGATTATATAAAAAATCATAAGCACTCTTGTTGGTTTCAAATCCGTAGCCTTTGGCTATTTCCCTTACCATAGTATCCAGCTGGCTGACTCTCCTGAATTTCTCTAGCGCCCCATACACGCGCTGAACATCTTCAGCCGCATCGGTCCCTAAAAGCTCCTTTAGCGCTCTTCCGATGAAAACATCCAATGGCTCGGACGGTGTGCGTTTTTTGTTCAGCACAACGTATTTAAACGGCACTGCCTCTGGTTTTCCTCTTTTTGCGTTGTGCAGCATAGTTTCCATTTCCAGGTAAGTCCTGTATGCCTCCGGTGTCGTTATGGATTGCAAACGGCCCACCAGGAGCTGAAAGATGTAATCTGCAGTCACCGGCATTTCTTCTGTGCTTACCCTTTCCTCCAAACACTGGGCAATTGCCTTGACTGATTTAAACTGGTGCCAGTCGCGCAATTCCTGCCCCATGCGGTAGATTTGCTTTATCCTCTTTGTTGTTTCCTTTAAACCGAGGGGGAATAGATTCTTGTCATGATAATTGTGATTTTTTATCTGCTGCTCTAAGTCAAGCGCAGCCGCCTCAATTTCCTTGGGAATTTTTGCATTGCCATTCTTTTTAAGAGAGGTATAAATTTTTTTATAGGTGGCATCCGAGCCTCGGCTTTGTGCCGCCGCATGTATAGAACGCAGTAAATAGTCATCTCTGGGAAAAAATCTTCTTATTCGGCGAAATATTCCTCTTATCCTGCTGCGGCTTCCGTATTCGCTTAATCTTCCCTCAAGTTTTGGATTAGCTTTTGCCATCTTGCAATAAAAAATATTTTATTTCTCGGTATAAGGCTGCTTTATTTAAAAACGTTTCAAAAATTAAAATTTCAAAACCGAAACCTTTAAAAAGCCAGATATATCGGTAACGGCAATTTAAATTGGGGGTTAAGTAATGGCTTATTCAAGCAATGTCAGAAGCCTTGAGACTGTCAAGAGGGAAGATATGAGCAGGCAGTGCCCTGACTGCCAAAGCACGGACATAGAGTATGCGAATGAGGAGTTCTACTGCAAGAAATGTGGGTTAGTGCTGGATTAAAGAGCAAATAACAGCAAAATTGATGCTTTT
>Ga0233425_10001670_pt1 | contig 48182 bp, 38 predicted proteins | sample Watercolumn_Towu_2_FD_181712 | JGI IMG/M metagenome (GOLD analysis project Ga0233425, IMG submission 181712) | Freshwater microbial communities from Lake Towuti, South Sulawesi, Indonesia - Watercolumn_Towuti2014_140_MG | ecosystem: Environmental > Aquatic > Freshwater > Lake | place...
GTAGTAACAGAAGTTAATAGCTTCCCGGTAATGATATCTTCCGAAGCCTTCACTAAGATTTGAAGCAATTGAGTCAGCTGCCCGTACCAACTGTTTACCAATAGTGTCTCTGGCAAAATAATCCCATCCGGTGACAATAGACCAGATCTTTTCGGCAATCTCCATTGAAAGAGAATAAACCCTTAACTCTTCAAGTTTCATATATTTTCCTTTTAGCACAATTAATCTTTAAAAATACAAAATATTTCAATTGATTCACAATTGAATGACCATTGAATGACCATTGAATGACCATCTTCCTGAGCCGGTTGTCATCTTTCCCCTACAACAAAATCATCCTTCCCCTACATGCTAACAGGCTAAATTACTATATCTTAGATTGTTTGCATATACTATCATTGTATTTCCCGGGAAGCATGAAAAACCTTATCCCGGGATAAATAATAAATGATCCAATATGAAGATAGTTATTGCAGATGATTCCTCAATGTTGAGAGCAAGAATCAAAAGTCTATTAGAAGATGCTGGCAAGAATTTTAGTGTGTATGAAGCTGAAAACGGTGTGGATGCACTACGAAGTATCAGAGAATACGAGCCTGATCTTGCAATTATTGATATACGTATGCCGGAAATGAATGGAATAGAGGTATTGGAGAAACTCAGGGAGTTGAAATTGAAAACCACAATTTGTATCCTGACAAATTACCCTTTCTGGCAATATAGAAAAAGGTGCTATGACCTGGGAGCTCATTATTTCCTTGATAAGAATCAGGAGGTTGAAATGATAAAGGAGATTATTATTAAACTGTCGGAAATTAATAAAAACTGACTATATGGCAGAACCACTACCAACAATTGAAGATCAGATAGTTATTTTCACTCTCGACGAACTGAAATATGCAATTCCCCTGCATTCGGTAAAAAGAGTAATTCATGCAGTTGAAATAAGGTTCCTGCCCGAAGCTCCCGAAATCATTTCGGGCATTATCGATTTACAGGGCCAGTTAATCCCGGTGGTTAATATCCGTAAACGTTTTGGTCTTGCCGATCGTGAAATTAGCCTGGATGACCAGATAATAATTGCCGATACGGGAAAAAGAGAGGTAGCTATTGTGGTTGATACTGTTTCAGGAGTAAGTGATGTGTCTGCAGTACCGATGAAAGAAGCAGGAAAAATCCTGCCGTATGCAAAACACCTGAAGGGAGTGGCAAAAATAAATGATGAGCTTATTCTTATTTATAACCTGGAGCAGTTTCTGAGTCTTGACGAGGAAAAACAACTGGAGAAAGCTTTGAAAACAAAAAAGAAATGAACCGTAAGCTTACAGATGAGGATTTATCAGTAGTTAGCGGAGTGATAGCATCGCGGCTTGGATTAAGCTTTCCCACTGAAAGGTGGGAAATTCTTGGGAAGAAGCTGGTTTCAGCGTCAAGGGAATCCGGATTTAATGATATGTCCGCTTTCATTCAATGGCTCAGCAAAGCCTCTTTTACTAATGATCAGATTGAAACACTTGCATCTCACCTCACTGTTTCCGAAACATATTTCTGGCGCGAACCTCAGGTATTTACAGCATTAACTGATTTTGTATTTCCGGAATTAATTAAATCAAAAAAACCGGGTGACAGGAAATTTAGAATATGGAGCGCAGGATGTTCAACCGGGGAGGAACCCTATTCAATCGCTATTGCTCTTCACAGAACAATTCCCGATATAAAATCATGGACTGTAGATATTGTCGCTACCGATATAAATACAAAAGCCCTGACGAAAGCCGATGCAGGGATATATTCTTCGTGGTCGTTCCGTAATTCGCCTCCCTGGCTGATAACTTCTTATTTCATTCATCGCGATGATAACAGGTATGAAATAATCCCTGAAATAAAGAAAATGGTGAACTTTTCATGTTTCAATCTTAATCGCGATGAATATCTGTCAACTATCTGCAACAACCGGAAACCGGACATCATATTTTGCCGCAATGTTCTGATGTATTTTACAACAGACACAGCAGCAAAAGTTGCGAGTAACCTGTATCATTCATTACACGAAAATGGCTGGTTGATTGTCGCTTCCTGCGAATTATCATCACAACTATTCCCGAAACTGGAGCCTGTAAATTTCCCGGGTGCAATCCTGTACAGAAAAACCAAAAAGCATTCTGCTCAATCACACTTTGATCATCCTTTATCAGCACGTGCTTTGTTTAAAGAGGAACCTCAACCGGTTGATTCCCTTCAACTTTCATCCTCCACAGCTTCAGCGAAGGAGGATCTCAACTCACTTCAACAGCATACTATCCGCGGGAATCCGCATACACAATCCTGCACTGACAGAATACCTGCTATCAGGTCACTTGCCGACAATGGGTACCTTGCCGAAGCTCTAAAGGGTTGTGATGAAGCCATTTCACAAAACAGGCTTGATCCTTCATTGTACTTCCTGAGGGCTTCAATTCTGCAGGATATGAATAAAAATCACGAAGCGGTCAAATCGTTTAAGCAGGCTGTTTACATAGATCCGGATTTTATTATGGGACACTTTGCTTTAGGTAATTTATTCATTCTGCAGGGAAAAATCATAAAAGCAAAACGGCATTTCGAAAATGTTTTAGGCTTACTTATGAATTATACGGATAATGACATTGTAGAAGGATCAGAAGGATTATCGGTAAAGCATATAAGGGAAATCATTAACAGCAACATACAGGTAAAGCAGGTATAATGAAGAAAGAAATTAAAGCTGTACTTAAAAACAGGGCCAGGGAAATGGCAAGAGAGCCCGAAGAGCAGACATCATCTGCCACCGGTGATTTTTTAATATTTGCGCTCGCGGGTGAGATATATGGTATTGATGTCGCACTTATCAGGGAAGTCTATCCGCTCAGGGACTTCACACCATTACCCGGTGTTCCCTCATTTATTTTAGGTATAATCAATGTCAGGGGTCAGATACTGCCGGTAGTAAATCTGAAAAAATTCTTTAATCTGCCCGAAAAAGGGCTGGGGGAATTGAATAAAGTAATCATCCTTCATAATCCTGCTATGGAGCTTGGTATACTGGCCGATAATATCGCAGGCATGCAACCTGTTCCTTTTGATGCTATCAGAACATCTCCTGTTTCCGTAAGCGGTATCGGCTCAGACTATCTCAAAGGAATAGCTCCGGGGAATGTAATCATTCTGGATGGGGAAAAGATACTGAATGATAAGAAAATCGTAATACATGCTGAAGTCACTTAGAATCAAATCCGGATTGATTTTAAAAAAACAAGAATAATCTGTAAAAATATTAAGTATGAATAAGATCAAACTAAGTGAAATATGGGATAACAAAACTCCACGTTTAAGAAGCGAAATCAATTCCGCGGAAAATTTGTATAAAACGCTGATTGAGAATATTCCCCAGAAGATTTTCTGTAAGGATAAAGATGGAAGATGGCTCTCCATTAACAGCGCTTTTGCTGCAGACCTGAAAATAAAACCGGTCGAATGTATCGGAAAGACCGACTACGATTTCTTCCCAAAGGAACTTGCAGACAAATACAGGTCAGATGACCGGCGGATTATGAAGGCAGGCAATATAGAAAGCATAGAGGAAGAATATATCCAGGATGGTGAATTGCGAAAAGTTCATACCACGAAGACACCTCTTCGCGATCGTAACGGGAATGTCACCGGGATAATGGGTATTTTCTGGGATGTGACCGAAAGTAAGAAGGCGGAGGAGAAAATGCGCAATCTGACTAAAAGTTTGGAGAAGGCCCAGGAAGTGGCCCATCTTGGCAGCTGGGAACTGGATTTGGTGCACAACCGGCTCAGTTGGTCGGACGAGGTTTATCGCATCTTCGGGTTGAAACCGCAGGAGTTCAGTGCTACCTACGAGGCTTTTCTGGAACGTGTTTACCCCGACGACCGCCAGAAAGTGGATGACGCGTATGGCGGTTCGTTACGCGAGAACAGCGACAGCTACGAAATAGAACACCGCGTCGTCCGCAAGGACACCGGCAAAGTCCGCGTCGTCAACGAACGATGCGAGCATCTTCGCGACGCCACCGGCAAGATTACTCGTTCCGTCGGCACTGTTCAGGACATCACCGATCAAAAAAGGAATTTTGATAACCTGAAAAAACAGGAACAGGAAATGTCCATAATGAACAGAATAGCGCAGATATTGCTGAATACTCCTGATGAGAATATGTACAATGAAATACTGAAAGTATTACTGGAAGTCACCGACAGCAAGCTTGGTACATTTGGATACATTGACGAAAATGGCGATCTTATTGTTCCTTCGTTGACCAGGGGAGCGTGGTGGGATCAGTGCAACGTCCCTGAAAAAGATATAAAATTTCCATGCGTCAACTGGGGAGATGGTACCTGGCCGCGTGCACTCAGAGAGAAGAAGTCAAATTTTACGAATGAAATCTCAATGAGGGTTCCTAAAGGACATATTCCCATTAAGAGACACCTCACGATACCAATAATTTTCCGCGGAGAATCAGTTGGATTGATCCAGATTGCTAACCGGGAGAGTGATTACACGGTTGAAGATATCAGGTTGCTGGAAAACCTTGCTTCGCAGATAGCGCCAGGTCTGGTGGCAAGGTTACAGAGAGACAGAGAAGAGAAAAAAAGGAAACTGGTCGAGAACCAGATAAAAGAAACAGTCGGTATCCTTACTGAAGCTTCAGCTGCCATCCTGTCGGCAGCCACCCAGGTAACATCAAGTATGATGGAAACAACCACCGCTATCACGGAAGCATCAATAACTGTTGAGGAAGTAAGGCAATCGGCGCGCATATCCTCCGAAAAGGCAAAGAATGTTTCCGACAGCGCTCAGCGGGCTGCACAGGCTTCCCAGTCAGGACAGAAAGCGGCTACTGAGAATTTGGTAATAATGAACGGGATCCGTGAACAAATGGATTCAATCGCGCAAACAATAATCAGGCTGAGCGAACAAAGCCAGTCAATAGGCGGGATCATCGCCTCCGTGACTGATATTGCCGACCAGTCCAATCTGCTGGCGGTTAATGCCGCCATCGAGGCAGCAAGAGCCGGGGAACAGGGAAAAAGTTTTGCCGTGGTTGCCCAGGAGATGAAGATCCTTGCTACCCAGTCAAAACAGGCTACAACCCAGGTTCGAAATATATTGTTTGATATACAAAAAGCAACTGCAGAAGCCGTTATGGCAACAGAAAAAGGTTCCAAATCAGTCGAAACAGGCGTTAAGCAGTCAAAACTGACCGGCGAAGCAATCGGAATCCTTTCCGAAGTGAGCAATGATGCCATAATGGCTTCAAGCCAGATTGTTGCATCGAGCCATCAACAGGTTGTAGGCATGGACCAGATAGGAGTGGCAATACAAAGCATTAACCAGGCAGGAAACGAGACTGCCGTAAGCATGACACAAACTGAATCCTCAGCCAGGAATCTTCATGAACTCGGAAGAAAGCTCAAGGAAATGGTGGATAAGTTTAAGAAATAAAGTATATATCAAATTTAACGGAGGAATATATCATGTTTAAAAATCTTAAAATCGGATTAAAGCTGGCATTAAGCTCTACTCTTATCCTGGCTTTTATGATTGTTATGATCGTTTTAGCTCTGAATGGGATCAGAGTCACTCATGCAAATCTTGATCGAATAATTAAAGTCAATAATGTCCGGCTGCAGGAGGCAAATAATATGATCGACCATACCAGGGAAGTATCTATTGCATTACGCAATATCTTGCTTTTAAAAAATGACAAGACCACATCTGACCTGAAGCAAAGGATAGATTCCTTAAGGAACTTATATGACAGGGACTTTAAGGAACTTGAAGGACTAACACCAAAAGACGATACAATGTCATTTGCTATTATTAGTAAAACTCATTCATCGCAGGTCGCATCGAGACAACTGAATAACCAGGTGACCGAGCTGGCAACGGCACATAAATATGAAGAAGCGATAGCACTTATGAATGAAAAGGCAAGCAGGGCAGTACAAAAATGGATAAATGATATTGGTCATCTCATAGCACATATCGAAAAACGCAATGCTCTTCGTTACCTCGAAGTGGAAAAAGCTGCGTCTGATGGGCGTTTAATCATGCTAATTCTGGGGTCAGCGATTATTTTGTTGACTATTGTTTTCTCAATACTGATGACTTTAAGTGTTACGAGACCTTTACAGGTGAGCATGAAGGCGGCTAATCTGATTGCTGGCAAAGATCTGACCATGGATCTTTCTGGTTTTGCAAAACGAAAAGATGAATTCGGAATAATGATTCAATCAATTAACCAGATGATACAGATGCTCAGGGAACAGATGAAGGATATCCTCGACGGGGTGAACATTCTTGCAAGCAGTTCATCTGAAATCCTCGCTTCAACGACTCAGATTGCATCCGGTTCATCCGAAACTGCCGCTGCTATTACCGAGACTACAACAACTGTCGAAGAGGTACGCCAGGCTGCCGAGTTGTCAAGTCAGAAAGCCAATACCCTGTCTGACAGCACAAAGCAGGTGGCCCAGGTATCTCTGAACGGCCAGAAAGGTGTTAATGAAACTGTTGAAGGAATGAATCATATACGAAAACAGATGGACAAGATCGGTCAGACAATTATCAGGCTGAGTGAACAAAGCGGATCAATAGGAGAAATTATCGCCTCTGTTACCGATCTGGCAGATCAGTCAAATCTCCTGGCTGTCAATGCCGCTATCGAAGCAGCCAAAGCAGGTGAGCATGGTAAGGGTTTTGCTGTTGTGGCGCAGGAAATAAGAAACCTTGCAGAGCAATCAAAGCAGGCAACCACACAGGTCCGGAATATCCTGAATGATATTCAGAAAGCCACCGGTGAAGCTGTTCTTGCCACAGAGCAGGGGAATAAGGCAGTTGAGGAGGGAGTTCAAAAAACTGCACAGGCCGGGGATGCAATACGGGCCCTTGCAAAAATGAGCGATGAGGCAGCCCAGGTTTCGACGCAGATAGCTGTATCAAGCCAGCAGCAACTGATCGGTATGGAACAGATCGCAAATGCAATGCAGAATATTAACGAGGCTACCGCGGAGACTGCAGAAAGTATAGTACAATCTGAACAATCGGCAAAAAATCTGCATGATCTCGGACAAAAACTGAAAGAGCTTGTTGAACAGTACAAAATCTAAACAGGATATAATGAATAAAATGGATGACGATTTTCTGAAACGGATCAGGGAAACATTCAGGATTGAGGCGGAAGAACATTTGCGCATATTGTCGGCAGGTCTTTCCGAGATGGAAAAGAAACCGCCGGAAAAACGTGCTGCAGAGCTCATTGAAAATATGTTTCGCGAAGTGCACAGTTTGAAAGGGGCGGCCCGGTCAGTCGATCAGAAAGAAATTGAATCGGTCTGCCACCCGTTTGAAAGCCTTTTTGCTGCCCTGAAAAGAAAAGATATAGTTTTATCTCCCAGGCTCTTCGATATCCTGTTAAAAGCAATCGACATTCTAACCAGGCTGCTCTCAGCAGACGGGATTGTGAAAACACCTGCAGAGCGGCAAATACAAAAGGATATAATCAATCAATTAAAGAAGGCGGCAGAAGAATCTCCTTCAGACACCCACGGAAAAGAATACCCTGATTTTAGTGGCGGGCCGCAAACTGAAGAAAAAGTTATTGTCAGTGAAACAGAAAAAAATGAAGTCTCAGGAGTAGCTGAAAGCTATGAACCTACCATCGCCAAAGTGGTCCGGATCCCTGTTTCAAGACTCGATCCCCTGCTGCTACGATCAGAAGAATTGCTCCAGACAAAAATATCCTTTGATCAGCGGTTAAATGAACTGAAAGACGTCAGTGTCAGAGTTACCGGATTCAAGGCTCAATTATCAAATTACAGCATCGATGTGTCGGAAACAACTAAAACGATACATGATGAGTATCGTGATTTTGCAGGGAACTGTCTGTCCGAAATGGAAAACCGCCTCAACGAATTAACGCATTCAATCGAAAAGGATCAATATGCATTTAACCGTCTGATCAATGACCATCTCGGGGAGGTAAAACAGATCCTTATGCTCCCGGTCTCGTCTCTTGTTGAGTCCTTTCCTGCCATGGTCAGGGATATCTCTCATGAACAGGATAAAAAGGTAAAATTTAATATTACCGGTGTGGAACTTGAGGTCGATAAACGTATCCTGGAAGAGCTTAAAGATCCTTTGCTGCATCTCATACGTAACAGTCTCGACCATGGTATAGGAAAACCTCATGAACGGATAAAACAAAACAAGCCTCCGTCTGGTACAATAAATCTTGAATTCAAAGCCAGGGGAAGCGATATGATTGAAATCATTTTGTCGGATGACGGTAAAGGTATCGATCCTGAGAATGTTCTTAAAGCTGCTGTCAGATCGGGTGTTATTTCAGCCGAAGCTGCAGAAAATCTTACTCATGATGAGATTATTTCCCTGATCTTTAAGTCCGGAGTTTCGACCAGCTCTATTATAACTGATATTTCGGGCCGCGGCCTGGGTCTGTCAATAGTAAGCGAAAAAGTCGAAAAGCTTAATGGTAAAGTAAGTGTCAGGACGGAAAAAAGTAAAGGAACTTCTTTTCATATACTTCTTCCTGTTACGCTTGCCACTTTCAGGGGGATTCTTGTGAAGACCGGCGAATATATGTTCATTCTTCCCTCTGTTAATGTACTTCGGGTGCTAAGGACAGAACCCGGAGAGATTAAAACTGTTGAGAATCATGATACTATCAGTTTTGATAAAAAGGTTATCCCGATGGTCGATCTTGGAAATGTGTTGGATCTCCGGGAACCAGGAAATAAAACTACAGAGCTTTCGCCGGAGAGTTCCGATCAGATATGCATTGTTGTTCTGACTTCAGGTGATGATGTGGTTGCATTCAGAGTTGACGATGTGCTTGATGAACGGCAGGTGCTTGTAAAGAGCCTTGGAAAGCTTCTTGCCAGGGTTAAGAATATTTCAGGGGCCACAGTGCTGGGTTCAGGCAACGTAGTGCCTGTATTATATGTTCCCGATTTAATAAAATCATCATTAAGTTCACAAGAAAAGGTCAGGAGACCTGTTACTGCCGGGATTACTCCTGAAAAACCGACGAAAATACTTGTTGCAGAGGATTCAGTCACTGCAAGGGCTCTGTTGAAGAATATACTGGAAACTGCAGGATATCAGGTAACTACATCTATCGACGGGGCAGATGCTTTCACTAAAGCGCGGATGGAAGGATTCGATCTGATTGTTTCTGATGTAGATATGCCCCGGATGAACGGATTTGAACTGACTGCAAAAATAAGGAATGACAGGAAATTAGGTGAAACGCCGGTAGTACTTGTAACAGCACTTGAATCGCGCGAAGATCGTGAACGGGGGATTGAGGTCGGAGCCGATGCATATATTGTGAAAAGCAGTTTCGACCAGACCAATTTGCTGGGAATTATAAGGAAGTTGATATGAAGACGGCACAACGGCACAACGGCTCAGCGGCTCAATGGCTCAACGGCATATTTACACCATTACGCCGTTACGCCTTTGCGCCTTTGCGCCGTTACGCCTTTACGCCGCTGCGCCGTAATAATAAGTATCACAAAATACTATCATGATCAAAGCTCTTATCGTTGATGATTCGAAAGTGCAGCGGGAATTCCTTGCTCACCTTCTTTCTTCTGATCCAGATATCCGGGTTGTGGGTTTGGCTGCTTCCGGCGCTGAGGCAATTGAACAGGCAAAGAAAAAAAAGCCGAACGTGATTACCATGGATATACATATGCCGGAGATGGACGGTTATGAGACTACCCGCTTGATAATGGAGACTGTCCCTACCCCTATAGTTATTGTTAGCGGAAGCGTCACGACAAAAGAAGTGGCCGGTACCTTCAAATCTCTTGAAGCCGGCGCCCTGGCAGTTGTTCTTTATCCGCAGGGATTTGAACATCCCGATTTCGCTGCTTTACGTATGGAACTGATACAAACCGTCAAGCTGATGTCGGAAGTAAAAGTGGTAAGACGTTTCCCGAGAAGCCGGAAAGAACAGGCAAAACCTCTTCGACTTGAGCAGACATTTGAGAACGGGATGTCAGGGATAGAGATCATAGCAATCGGCGCTTCAACAGGAGGCCCGATAGCCCTGGAAAAAATTCTTTCAGGTCTGCCAGCTGATCTGCCGGTGCCGGTTCTGATCGTTCAGCATATAACCGCGGGTTTCTTACCCGGATTTAAGGAATGGCTGTCTAAAACTTCAGGTATCAGGCTGAAAATCGCTGAAAACGGCGAAGAGGTACGGGCAGGTATCGGTTATATAGCGCCGGATAATTTTCAAATGGGAATTGACAGGAGGAAAATAATTAAGTTAACCGATGGTCCGCCTGAACACGGATTGAAGCCTTCAGTAAGCTATCTTTTCCGCACTGTCGCTCAGAATTTCGGACCAAATGCCGCGGGAATCCTGCTTACAGGCATGGGTAAAGACGGAGCCGCAGAACTGAAAGAAATGAAAGAAAAAGGGGCATTGACAGTCGTTCAGAACGAGGAAAGCTCGGTTGTGTTCGGTATGCCCGGTGAGGCGCTGAAAATAGGTGCTGCCGACCATGCTTTATCTCCGGAAAAGATCGTTGAAATACTTATTAAATCAGGTTCTAAAAAATAGATCATGGGCAAAAAAATAAAAATTCCCGGTCAGTCAGCTGATATTTTAATTGTTGAAGACAGCCCGACACAGGCTGCTCAGATAAAATATCTGCTCGAAAATCATCAATACAAGGTCGAAGCATGTCCAAATGGACAGCAGGCCTTTAGCTGGCTTTCCGATAATAAACCATTACTTGTAATATCGGATATTGTCATGCCTCAGATGAACGGATTTGAACTCTGTGAAAAGATAAAATCAGATAAGAGTACTGAAAATATACCGGTAATTTTATTGACCTCCCTGTCTGATCCTGAGGAGATTCTAACAGGTCTCTCAAGCGGTGCCGACAGCTTCATAACCAAGCCTTACGACAAGGGGTACCTGTTGTCGCAGGTTAACAAACTCCTTTCCGGGCATGATATTAAGAATGGGGATAAAGTTCCTTTCGACATTACAATAATGTTTAAGGGGAAGAAAAGGTCCATACAAACAGAACAACATAAAGTCGTTAATTTGCTGCTGAATATTTATGAGGGTGCAGTACAGCAGAATGAAAAACTGATTAATACTCAGGAGGAATTGAGGCTTTTAAATGAAAAGCTTGAATTAATCATTGAAGATCGTACATCTGATCTTAAAGAGGAGATCAGGCTGAGTAACGAGATTTCTGAAAGGCTCAGGGAAAGCGAACAAAAATATCGCTGTATATTCGAAAGTGTTACTGACCTTTATTATGAAACGTCTGTCGATGGTACCATAATAGACGTGAGTCCGTCAATAAGTATACTATCTAAAGGTCAATATTCCAGAGACGATCTGATCGGGAAATCTATATACGATCATTACAGCGATCCCGATAAGAGGCGAATTCTGGTGTCTGAGATTATTGAACATGGCACTGTCAATGATTTTGAGATTCTTTTAAAAAATCGTGATGGAACAATTATCCCATGCTCAGTATCAGCAAAGATCATTTTAGGGTCTGACGGGAAACCGGAAAAAATAATCGGCAGTATGCGGGATATTTCAGAACGGAAGCATGCAGAAGATGAGCTGAAAAGAAGCCAGACTCAGCTTTTAAATGCTCATAGAATTGCACATCTTGGAAGTTGGGAATATGATGTGGAGAACGACATGTTTATTTTTAATGATCCGTTTTATGAAATCTTCCGTACAACTGCAGAGAAGGCAGGCGGATATACAATGCGATCCGGAGAATATACAAAACGTTTTGTGCATCCCGAAGATAGGCAAATGATAGGCAAAGAGGTATCTGAAGCCATTGAAACAAATGACCCTGATTTTAACAGGCATCTTGAACACAGGTTTTTTTATACCGATGGTAAGATCGGATACCTTAATGTCCTCTTCTTTATCATTAAAGATGACACAGGGAAAACCGTAAGAACTTATGGCGTTATCCAAGATATTACAGAGAGGAAGAAAACTGAGTTTGAACTTATAAAAGCAAAGGAAAAAGCTGAGGAAAGTGACAGACTTAAAACTGCATTTCTACACAACATTTCACATGAAATAAGAACTCCGATGAACGCAATTGTGGGATTTGCATCCCTGCTTGGAGAACCAGGACTAGACCCGCAGAAACAGCAATCTTATGTTGAGATGATTATTCGAAGCAGCAACCACCTGCTGGAGATTATTTCCGATATTGTTGATATATCGAACATTGAAGCCAACCTAACAACAATACATAAAACCGAGACTGACATTAATTTTTTAATAAATGATCTCTGCAACCAGTTTATACTAAAAGCTGAAGAAAAAAGAATTAACCTGTTATTCGAGTCCGGACTCGCAGCTACGGATTCTAAAGTGATAACTGATTCAACAAAACTAAAACAGATTATATCAAACCTGCTAAATAATGCGCTTAAGTTTACAATCTCAGGTTCCGTGAAAATTTCCTGCAGGGAAACCGGTAGATTTCTTGAATTCAGCGTGTCTGATACCGGAATTGGTATCCCAAAAGAGTATCATGAGCGTATATTTTACAGATTCTTCCAGGTACAACACAGTGAATCAAGACTATACGGGGGGACAGGGCTTGGGCTTGCTATATCCAAAGCCTATGTTGAACTCATGGGAGGCAGAATATGGGTATCCTCAGAGCAGGGCAATGGCGCCACATTCTTTTTTACAATCCCTTTTGAAAAACCGGTAGAAAAGTCTGTTCCTGTAACCGTTGAATCCATAAAGCCGGATTATGTATTTCCCGGAACAAAGAATATCCTGGTAGCAGAGGATATTGATAGTAATTTTATGCTGATAGACTATTTCCTTTCATTCGCAAATATAAAAGTTCTGAAAGCTTCAAATGGGAAAGAAGCGCTGGACATTGCCATAAGCAAAAAAGATATTGATCTGATCCTCATGGATATTAAAATGCCGGAGATGGATGGGTATATGGCAACCAGACTGATTCGCGAAGCAGGAATCAAAGTACCGATAATAGCCCAGACAGCTTATGTGAATGAAAGGGAAAAGGCAATTGAATCAGGTTGTTCGGGATTCATTTCAAAACCGTTCGACAGGAAAAAGCTGATCTCGGTAATAGCTGAATATTTGCAATAAAATATAACTATTCAGCCCTATAAAGATAAGGCATAAATTTGAGAAAGAGAATGAAGCGGTATGAGATCTTAAATGTCACTTCCAATCACTGTTTTGTGCAGTGTGCGTTTTTGCAACGATGACCCGGTTCGATCCATCAGCATTTATAATGCATAAATAGGATTCATTCCCAGTCATATAATCCGGGCGCCACCAATACGCAATACGGGTTCCATCCGGTGACCAGCACGGAGAAAAAATGACCGCAAATTCACCGGAATAATCAGGATCTCCCAGGGTCAGTTGAATTTTTGAAGTTCCGTCCAGATTCATGATTATCGCGTCATCCGGGGGATATCCCCGAAAAAGCACCCTGGTGCCATCAGGGGAAATGGCTCCGCGTGTCGATATATGAAAATCAGCCAGTTTTGTGGCTGATTGGGCTATAAAATCATAACTCCAGATTCCTGAATCAGAACCTGTTCTGAAAAAAATGATCCGGGTTCCATCTGGAGCCCATGCGGGGACAACACCTTCAGTTACATAGAACAACCCGGTGCCATCGGCATTCATTATATATATCTGACCGGAACCCAGGCCAAAGTAACCTTCATAACCACCTGTCGACAGTACAATTCTGTTGCCATCAGGAGACCAATCCAACGGGCCATAATCGTTTCCGTCAGATCTGATCAAAACGGTATCATTCCCGTCGATAGCCATCGTGTATACCTTCCCTCCTTCCGTATATCCGATTCTGTTTTTATCCGGTGACCATTTAACACCGTGGATGGAACCATGCCCGGAATGATGGATGAACTTTTTTCCGTTGACATCAAAAGTGAAAATATCCCCCGTTACATTTGTCCCGTATTCATCAGAAAAGACAATCGTTCCCTGTACTCCCGGAGGCCAGCCCGATACGCTGATGTTTTGTTTTTCGTCTTTGCTGCAACCTGCAAACAAACCGGTCAGAATCAGAGCTGACATCAAATTAACAGAATAAAAAGAAATCGTTTTCATGACTTTTATCTTAAGGGTGAATCAGGTTTTCGTATTTTTTATACCAGGGTGTGTACCGGAGCGTAATTTCCGCGCTGCTGATCCCCCAGTTTTCTGATATGTACTGATGCCCGCTCTGGTAGGATTTGGATTTCAGCCATTCTTCGTGCAGATAAATACTGAAATCCGATGACACGGGGAATTGAAAATGGGTGTAAATCCTTGTCACCTCACGCCCGACATTGATTACGAGGTCGTCGTACCGGTTCACGAAATAGCTTTCCCCGGGCCATTCCTTCAATACCTGTACAGGATAAGAAAAATACGAGTCGTACATCGCCAGGGTTCTTCGAACGAGACCGGCACGGTTAAAACGTGTGTGAAACAGTGCACAGAAATGGCTTGCAGTACCGATACCGGAAAGAACGGCCTGTTCCGGTCTCCGTACCGTAAAAAGGAACAAGCTGCCAGGGAACCATTCCCTTAAGGACCGCATCCGCGGACTATGGGTCGCGCTTTTCGACAGGTAGGTCTTTCCCTCCCCGAAAACATACAGGTGCCGTTGAATACATTTCCGGTAGAAGGATAAAATCCTCTTCTTCCGTTTTATATCCGGCATCTGATCAAATTCCATCAGGAAATCAACATGTGCCAGGTGAGGAAAGAAAAAAACCAGGAACAGGTTTGAAAAGATATTGAACAGAACCAGGTCATCATCCTCGACAGCGAACAATGAACTTGGATGAACCGGCTTGTATCCCCGGAAGATCCTTTTATCCCAATTCCTTAATAATCGGTTGATATGACCACCTGCACACCGGTCGGTTTTCGATAACCACAGGATCAGCTTTTTCTGCAGGACTGATGGCGCCAGAAGCATCTCCCACAGTTTCATCGAGGTGAACTGTTGCTGGTCCGACGCGAGTATATTATGCAACCAGGTTGTTGCCGTTCGTGGCATGCTGACGATAAACAGGGGCGGCCTGATAACGACCTTCCTGTATGAGGGGTAGAATATGTCATCCAGCGCCAGGCAGAGATGGTTGATAGCTGTCGCAAATCCATAAAACAGGATATATACTGACCGAATGAAGATCCGTTTCATCTTCCCGGGACTAAACCATCATGCATTGAACAATATTCTATCGCTCATACCGGCTTCGTGGAAAAGTCACTTCCTGCACGGATGACCTGTAAGGAACCTCCGAATTTCCTGTACTCGTCGAGCCGGCAGGGATTGATGAGTTTTCCGTGGTAAGCCATCATATTCGGACAATCGTCACACCAATTGATCACACCTTCATCCACCTCCGTGGGTTGCTGAAAATGTATGCTCTGAACATAGATGTTGTCAAACAGGCGAAGCGGATTGTACCTTCCGGCCCGCAGGAATCGCTTGAAAGCCTGCGCTATTTCCCTGTCAAACACCGAGGCCAGGAACACTTTCGGGCCGATCGCAGGACTGTTGAGAAATGCAAAATACCTCCCGTTAAACAGGTGGTAAAAAACCTGGGCCAGTTCGATGGTCTTTGGCCCCAGCACGCCAAACCAATTGTTTTTTGAGCCAATGGTGGCGATGTTGAGGAATTTATTGATTTCGTGTTTTGAGCTCCCGTTGAGATAGGCGCTGGCACGGAGGTCGGGGAAAGCCGCTTGTGCAGCCGCAGCCATCTCTTCGCTGGTGATCGAGATTTCATTAAATCCGGGTTTGTCTCCTGAAAATTCCACCGGATCGACGAACTTTCCTTCCGCAACAAACCGGTACCGGTTGTCGGGTATGATCGCCCGGTAAGCGATAAAAGAGATATGCTGAACTTTCTGCAGATTTTGAAGGCACCAGGCGACAAGGGAAGGGATGTATTCCTGGTTCGACCGGTACACGGTGACATGAAATCCACACTGGATACCTTTGAGTTCCCAAAGCATGTCGGCATAATACTGGCGGAGCTCATTCAATTCGGCCTCTGATTTCCCTTCCCACCCTTCGCGTTTCTGGGAGCTGTCGATATGAAAATGGATTTTGGCCAATCCGGCCTTTTTCAGTCCCCTGGCCATTTCCCGGGTCAATAACTGCCCGTTGGTAAGAACCAGCGGTTTTATTTTCAGACAGCGAATGAACCGGATCACATCGGGCAGGTGAGGGTAACACAGGGGTTCACCGCCCGCGATGGTCATACAATCACAATTCGTAAGACGAACAGTATCCATAATATCCTGATAGACGTCCTCCGGATCGCGGTGCCCTTCCAACTGGGACCGGTAGCACCCTGTGCATTGCATATCGCAGATGTCGGTCACTTCAACCCACCCGCCCGGATTGTCGGTCTTTGACCAGGGGAAGCGGTACAGTGTTTTCCTGTCTGTCATATGAATCAGGTTGTTGGTTCTGGCAGTTCCATCCAAATTTACCGAAGTTCTTTTTGGTATACCCGGTATCGTTTGACTACCCTGCCACCCCATTTTTCCATCACATTCCTGACGTTCCGGTTCGGTTCGTGTTCCAGGTGACTGTCGAGGGTCGCGTATCCTGCTTCCCGGGCTGCATCAATGATCCGGAGCATTCCGTACACGTCCACTCCCAGGCGGCGGTATTCCGGCTTCACCCCGGCGATCAGGAGGTCAAACTGTCGGGATTTCCGCAGGGATCTTGTCAGGTAATAGAATACAAACGGGATAATGCGCCCTTTTGCTTTCCGGAGTTCCCGGTTCAGGTTGGGAATGCCCACGATAAACGCCTGCAGGGTTTTATCCGCCAAAGCAATCTTCACAAACCTGGGATCCAGAACCGGGTAGAACTTCCGGGCCAGCTCGTGCATCTCCCGGTCGGTCAGCGCATCATAGCCATATAGTCCGGCAAACGTTTCATTCATCAATTGCAACGAAGGTTTGATCCAGGGCCTGATCTCCTTTTTCCGGGTGAAATCGGGAAGTTCGAATGTATTCCGGGCGTAAAGCCGGCCGACAATCCGGCGATACACATCCGGAACGGGCCGGGCCAGGTCAATATGGTACACCACGTAATCCATCTCCCGGGAATACCCCGATTGTTGCACCAGGGCTGGCAGATACGGAAAATTGACTACTGTTTGGGTGGACGGTTCAAATTCAAATCCCTCGATGAGAAAGCCCTTCTGATCCTGGTCATTGAACCCGAGCGGCCCGGCGATTTTATTCATGCCGTTTTCAAGGGCCCATTGCTCGACATACCGTAACAATACGCTGGCTACAGCCGGGTCATTTTCGCATTCAAGATACCCGAAGCAGGCATGTTTCTCCCCGAGCCGGATATTGCGTTCCCGGTTGATGATCCCCATGATCCTGCCAACCGGCTGGTCATCTTTGACTGCCAGAAGAAGGTGGGTATCGCTTTTCCGGAAGGCAGGATTTTTTTTCCGGTCAAAGAAGTCCAGCTCCTCCATCCGGAGAGGCGGGACCCACATGGCATGCTCCTTATGGATCCTGTATGGCAACCTGGTGAAGGCTTTCAGATCCCTCCCCGATTGAACCGGTCTGATTGTCAGGTTTTCCATTATGTCCGGATCAGGAGCGCTTCAATCCACTTTGACTGAATAAAAGAAATAAATCCCCTTCTTTCAGGAGTTTTGATCTGGTACATATGTCGACTGTTCCTGGATGTATTTTTCGAAATTATTTTTTGCCGATGCAAATCCATCAAGCTTCAGCTCACGGTATATCCGCTCAACCTCATTCAAGGGATTCTGAATGAATTGTTCATATCTGATCTCTGCCAGATTGTGCTTGGCAATCAACTGTTTCTGATCCTGATATTGAGCAATCGTCTGGTCATATACCCAACGGATATTGTTCCTTAATTCCTGTTCATCTATCTCCTGAAATGCATATAATGGCAGGAATTTCGAAAACAATTTGAAAGTCGATCTTAAAACCCGGACTGGATCGCGGTACAGGTAAATAAATTTTGCCTCCGGAAAAATTCTAAACAGATGACGGATTCGCACTGTATTTACCGGATTTTTCAATATCAATTGCTTCCCTTCGCACGAAAAGGTTATCTTTTTGATAATAAACAGATAGATATGCTGCCATTTCATCAAATATCCAGGATCGACCAAGGAAAACAGACGAAAAAATTCCTTCGTCTTTCTTGGGAAAAAATAACATTGATAATAAGAATATGGCGAGAGAGCCAATAAGGCGAATTCTTCTTCCTGGGGAAAGTCCTGATCCAGTTTTACATCGTCCATGGGTCGTTTTTCAGGCAGGGTGGTCTTGTGAATCGTCTTGATAAAATTTTTACCGGTTAAAAACATCCCGGGAACAAAGGATTGATATGTGGTTGGAAATCCGAACTGCTGATCCTGGCATAAGAGATTATGGAGATATGTAGTGCCGCATCGGAAATGGCCAATGATGAAGATCGGGTCTTTTCTGATCGGTGTTTTCCTGATTTTTTCAGAGTAAAATATGACCTCACAGAGATGTAAAGGAAATAGAAACAACGGGGTTATAACGATCAGAAAGATCTGTGGCAAATATCTCAAGGAAATTTCAGAACGGTTCTTATACAGCACCACGATAAGATTCGTTAATGAAGCGCCGGAAAGAAAGTGGCATCTTGTTTTTAATGTTTTCATATCCTGTACTTTCCTGACCAACATATAGCCAGGGCGTCGGACAAATCAGAAACGTGAAGTTTCAAACTGATGACAACCTGTTTTTACCAACTGGTCAACGGCATGATCCAGATCACCCGATAAGGCGCTTCCCATCTTTGTCCGGCAAAAAGGACATGCGTGCAGGTCCCCGTCGGTGTCAATATACAAACTTCTGTTTCCCGCACCAAAGCATCCCACTTTACGCTGATAATACCCGTGATAGCAGATAATAGGATATTTCCTGAATCGTTTATCAAAGTTCATTTTCAGATAGAAATCTTCCAGAAGTTTCACGTGTCCGGCATCCAGGGTAATATCTTGCCCGGTATAATGACCGGTCGCCACTGGTTCAAGGATCTGAATAAAGGAAACACCCATCTTTTTCGCCAGATCAGCATAGGACATCAGGTTTGATTCAGTTACAAATGCAGAAGTAACGCAAAGTGAAAGCGCTGTTACCAGGTTTGCTCCAATCGAATTTTTTACGGCTGCCTGAACCCAATTAAATGAATTTGAAGAGCCGCGGAAACGGTTGTGAAGGATTGGATCAAAATGGTCCAGACTGATAACAATACCGGTTAGTCCCGTCTGTTTCAATTTTTCTGCATTTTCCAGTGTCAGATTATAACCTGATGTAAATATCCAGAATTCGGTCTCTGGTTTGGAGGATGATAAAATCGCAACAATGTCATCCATTTTAAGCAAGGGCTCGCCTCCCATTAGCTGAATCTGACCGGTTCCCCGTTCCTGGAATTTGCGGATAATTTGCCTGATTCCGCTCAATGTCAGCGTTTCTTTTCTGTTCAAGGCATCCCATTCAAAACAATGTTCGCATTTCAGAAGACATTTTTTAGTAATGGCAACCAATACATTGGTAAACCGGGGAGCTTTTTCGCCTGATGAGCAGATCCTGTTTGCTTCCCCTTTAAAGAAATTGTTGAGGGCTTGCGATTTGAATCCCGGTACATACAAGTCCCAATGGTACTTCCCTTCAACCCGTACCATTTTCCTGATTTTTTCTCCGGAAAATTCTCTCCTGTGACGGGTAAGTGTTTTCAGGATTTTTAAGCAAAGAAGCGGATTTTTATAGCGCCTGAAAACCAGTTCAGCCATTTTCACTCGAATCCGGATCCGGGTGATGTCTGTCCGGATCCCGGTGATAACTTTTTGAGGATACTGCGTGTATTCAGCTTCCATTGAAAATTTCTAAGGGAGTTTCGGATCCTCGGCAAATACCCGGTTGTTTTTTATGAACTCCCTGTAATTGTCATAAGAAAATTTACTGAACCTTCCCGGAATCAGGAACGTTTGAAGCTGTTTTTTGTCGGGAGGATCCGGATAATCACGTACATGCTCGTAATATCCTTTTGTATGAAGGAAAACTGACTTTTTCAGGTTACGCTGGTCCGGGCTGTCACGAAAGATTACCAAGCATTCTTCCCCGGTCTTTTCCTGGATGTACCAGAGGGAATCACTCTGCGTGAGGCTTTGTGTAACATTTTTTCCTGATTCAGTGATCGCAGTGATTGGTGTTACACGATCAATCGTGAAGTCTTTATCCTTAGAAAAATCCATCGCAGCATAATCGAGATCCCAGAACTTAAATCCTGATTCAAGTTTAATCCTGATCGTCGTGCCCTGATCAGGGGTATTTTTGATAAGCGCCCTGCCCAGATCCAATGGCATGACCAGATCCCTGGCGCCGAGGGGTCCGATAAGATCAAAATAATCGACAAATTGCCAACCGGTTTCCGTTTCAAGATAAATCATCAGTGCAAAACGCTGGTCGAGTTTCCACCGGCTGTTTTTTTCTGCAGGCTCTTTCCCCTGTTTTTTTATCCACTCTCCGTATTTGTTTCCAAATAATTTCGTGAATTCCCCATACGTATAGTCTCCCCATATCGAATTCCCCGCAGTGATAATGAATTTCCCGTAATCCGGTTTTTCAGGAACGGGGAAAGTAAGAAATACCGTATTAAAAGCACAGGTATCCCCGGTTTTTAAGGGATCTTCATCAAAAAGAAAACAACGCTGGTCTTTTGTTTTGACCAAAGGCAGCAGATTAGAATTTGCCAATGATAAAGCTGCAACAGGAGATTCAGGTTTACTGAAAGTGTGGACGATTCCCTGACGGTCGGGCAGTACCGATATATTTCCCGTGTGATTGACGATCCACAATTCAGCAAGATTAATGTACTGAACCTCGGGAAGGCCGTTCACAATTTTCAAAACATACCGGTTTTTCAAAGGTTTGAAGCCGGGCAACGGCATATAATCATGCCGCTCGAGGGAAGCATATACCGCTCCGCCAAAGATCTCCCCGGCAAATGTATAGTCATTTCCCCTTTTAATGTAAATCAGCGGACAGGACGATTTAGTCAGTGCAATGATGCCAAAAGTAAGGCCAATTGCTACGGCAGGGACTCCGAACATTGGGATAAGCCAGGATGCGTTGGTCCTTCCTTTCGCTTTCAGATATATTTCGGCTTTTTTTATCGTTGAAAACGCAATTCGGATATTGTCATAGGTAAGCAATGAAGGAACAATGGAATCCATCACATACAGATGAACTTCATCAAGTACATAGGACTCATTGTATTTTCCGGAGTTTATGTATCGGTTGCCTCCCTTTTTGTCTGTTGTCAGAAACTTCCAGCGATTTTCAGGCAAAACAAGCAAATCACCGGATAGCATGTTGTCTGTAATACCGGGATTAGACAAATGCCATGCCGAGCTTCCCTGATGTAAAATGAGGTATTTGTTCAATGAATCAAACTTCTGAATCGCTTGTGGAGTTACTGTGTCTACCGTCTGAACCTTATAATAGAACATGCAGCCATTGATGAAGCTCAGGAGAATGAGGATCAGGAATGCTGCAGTGATCCTCCTGCCGGTTGAAAACAGCGTTTTTTTCATGATTTATATTTTTATCTTCATAAGAACAAAAATAACAAATTCTTTAGTGAATCCCCATGATCCTGCCAACCGGCTGGTCATCACACCAGGCAAGTAATAAAAGAGTATCGGTCTTTCCGAATGCAGGGTTCCGGCGCCGGTTAAAGAAGCTCCGCTCGTCCATCCTCAGGGGAGGAACCCACATGGGGTGTCCCTTATGGATCCTGTATGGCAGCGTGATGAAAGCTTTCAGATCCCTCCCCGATTGAACCGGTCTGATTGTCAGGTTTTCCATATTGCCGGATGCTTTCTCTTCTGTTCTAAGCCGTGTGGATCTGCACTCCTTTGAGATTTTGCTTTTTAAGTGTCAATACCAGTCGAACTCCTGTAAAGTTCCCACAATAGGAAGGCCATTTACTTCCGGTACAATCGTCATGGACACAGGATGAGATCCATCAGAATTCATGATCCATAAGCTTTTTCCATCATGACAGGCAATTCTGCTTCCGTCGGTTGACCAGCAGGGATACAAATACCAGCAATTATCAGGTGCGTCGGTCAGTCTAACGGGGGCGCTTCCATCCATTTTGACTACGTAAATGTTTCCTTTATTTGCCTCAAAAAGCGTATAAGCCTTCCTGCTTTTATCGGGGGACCAGCCAAAGGAATAAAATTCCTGAACCGCACCCAGGTCGACAACTTTTCCGACAGAACTGTCAGATAACACATACTTCCAGAGAGAACTATCGTTAAAAAAATAAATCCCGGAACCATCACCCGACCACACCGGGCCCGACCCCTTCATAAAGACAGTATAGCCGTTTGCATCCGCAAATCCGACGGAATCTATATGCCAAATCCTCGTACTGAATGTAATTTTGGATCTATCCGGCGACCATTCTTCCAGTGTGAAACCCGATGGTGGAATTCTTCCAAAAACCAGGCTATCGGTACCGGATGCATTGACAGTATAGATCATACGATCATGTGTTCCGCCGTAATCCCATCCCAGATACGCTATCCGCGTCCCGTCCTGTGAAAAGATGGGAGAACACCCTTCAATTTCTTTCAGCACATTCCCATCTGAATCAGCGATTCTGAAAAAGGTCAGTCCATCCGAAAGGTCGATCAGTAGTCTGCTACCGTCACGACTCCACTGACAGGAAGGAAAAACTAAGTTGCCACCTGTTGAAAGCTGGGTGAACCCGTTTTCGTGGAAGAGATAAACGGCCCATGCAATCGTAGTCATCTTAACGGTAGAAATAGCAAACTTACCGGTAAAGCCTTCGGGCCAGGGGATCTGGTTGCTGGTTTTCTTGCAAGTCTCTGTCACCATGATGATTGGCAAGAGAATGAGGATAATTCGAAAAACATTTGGGATTTTTATCATGACAGACTGGAGTTGTTTCAAAGAACCATGATTTTCCTTTGTATTTTCTTGCTCTCTTTGCTGACAGCCAGGATATAAATTCCCGAAGGTAGCCAAGAAATGTCAATGAATCCATTTTTCCCGTTCAGAGGGATCGTGAGCAAGCATTTTCCGTAAATATCCAGGACCTTGATTTCAGGAATAATCCAGCTGGCCTTCAAATAGATTCTATCTGTAGCCGGATTCGGGTACACTGACAATCCATCTGAAGGTACTTCGTCGATTCCTATTCCGATCACCGAGATATAATTACTTTTACTCATGGTGCTGCTACCGTTCGGGTTTGTCACTTTCAGCGTGACTGTAAAATGACCGGGAGTATTATATATTATCCGGGGCGGAGTTTTATCCACGGAAGAATCAGGTGTGCCTCCTTCAAAGGTCCACAGGTATGCCGAGGGATATCCGGTCGATTCATCCGTAAACAGCACCGAATCGCCTTTCACGATATTTTGCTTGTCGCCGGAGAATTCCGCGACCGGCGTAAAAGGATTCAGCACCGTGATGTAACCGGGGATGGTCAGTGTGTTGGATCCCGACTGGTTGGAAGCGGTCAGGGTAACATCATACACCCCGGGAACGGGATAGACCACCGGAGGGGGAGACTGACCTTCGAAAGTTCCCGGCATACCTCCTTCAAACGTCCATTGCCAGCTTGTGGGGTAATTCATGGAGAGGTCGGTAAACTGGACGCTGTCAAGGGCGTACAGGGTATCGGGGATCCCGGTAAAAATGGCTACCGGAGGAGGCGGGTTCTCCACATGGATGTAATCGGTTTTTACCTCCGTAGTGGTCCCATACTGATTTGTAACCGTCAATGTCACATCAAAATCACCGGTTGACTGGTACAGGATTAAGGGTGGCGTTTGTCCGTTGAATTCCGATGGGGTACCTCCTTCAAAGGTCCACTCCCACGAGTCGGGATTTCCTGCCGACAGGTCGGTGAACTGAACCGAAGCGCCAGTAAAAATGCTTGTGGTGTCGGCTGAGAAATTCGCAGCGGGTGGCGGAGGGGGAGAAACCGTGATATAATCTGTTTTCGTCAGGGTCCCTGATCCAAAGAAATTGGATGCCGTCAGAGTGACCGAGTAAGTTCCCGGGGCAGTAAACTGGACATGCGGATTCTGCGATGCCTGGCTGCTTCCATCCACGTAAATGATGGAGGATGGAGTAAACGACCATTGCCAGGCGGTCGGGCAATTTGCCGAGAGATCATACAGAATCACCGTCTGGTTGACTGTGGGTGTCTGGTTGCTGGTAACGAAATCGACCAGTGGGGCGGTTCCTGAATAGAGGGTGCTTTTAGAGACCGTTTGAAAGCGGAGTTCACTTGTGTTGACCACAGTTTGCCCCTGGGCGCCGGCGGATCCCTTCACATAACATCCTCCCAGGTTGTCGTTCTGGTAAATAAAATAGATATCGCTGGTGGAAGCCGGTGACATGGATGGGTACACACATTCCCGTGTATTATATCCTGATCCGCTGGTCAGTTCAACAATCTGGGGGCACCACTCCATGCCGTTGCACACCGATGCCCGGGCGTAGATATGCCTCAGCATGAAATTGTTCTGATCCCGGTGTTCGGTCACACCTGACCAGACGACATAAATGTGGTTGAACTGATCGATGGTCATAGTGGGCATGCTCGACATTGAAAGATAATACCAGGGCAGACTGGCCGCTCCTCCGGTCCAGGCATTCGGGTCCTGGATCCATCCGATAAAATGACCTCCTGCAGCCAAAGCTGTCGAGTCGAGGCTTTGCACCAGTTGTGGATGGTTTTCGTTCCAGTAGATCAGGCCGTCGGTAAACGGAAACCAGAATTTTGCTCCGGTGGCATCTCCGCTGGCCCGTTGCCGTCCAAATACCACATGAGCTTTCCCGGAATTGTCCAGCGCTACCGCATTCGCCCCGTCAGGGCAGTAGAATGTGGGAACGGTGCTCCCTCCCGTCCATTTATTATAGAGGCAGTGCCAGATCATTGTTTTGCTCCACGAAGTGCCGTTATTGTTGGACTTCATGATGAAAAGATCATTCCAGCTATCGCCCACCACAAAACAGAGGGTGTCACCCTTTGGTTCGGCCCATGCATAAATGTCGGCGCCAAATCCACGATAAAGTGATGACGTCATCCCGGTCAGAAGCTGCCATCCCAGCCAGGTGGTTCCACCGTCGAGCGACCGGTTATACAATATGGCTCCGTCAAGGCCCTGGTAAACAGTGCCACCATTGGAGACGGGAGCGGTATTGGCAATTACATGAATATAGGTGTGGCTGGGTCCGTTTGTCACCATACGCGCCCAGAGAAAACCGGTGACTCCATATGTGGTGGGGATCGATCCCAGGATCCATGTGCCGGTTCCTTTGGTGTTTCGCTTGGCAATGTTCAGCGGTGCCAGAATAGCTTTGTGTGAAACAACCACCTCCCCGTTTGTATTATAAGGAGCGTAAGATGGCCATCCCGATTTGCTTGTCTCGATCCGTGCAACCGGGAAAGGTCCCCAGCTTGATCCATTGAAATAATTATATCCCGTGCCGCGATCATCATAGGTCGTGGTTTGCGAGAACATCCAGGTGGCGCCGATGGTGCCATCCGGATACCGGTAAATCCTGTTTTGAGAGGACTCATTGGTTTGCAGGTCGTATGTTGTCGTTCCGACGGTGGTTTCGGCAAGCAACGATTGTCCCTTTACCTGAAGGGATAAACTCCAGCATATGATGCTGATAGCAAGGAGTAAAAGTTTCTTTTCCATATTCTCCGGTTTTAAGTGTCTCTTTTATTTATCATTTGTACCTGATGAATTCATAGATACCTCCTTTTCTCAAGAAATGGTGATTTGTCGTCAAACTTACTTCTGAAACAAATGCCTCCTGAATTGATCTTTCCTGACTGGTTGGAAATGATTTGCAGAAAATACTAAATCAAACTGCGGATCAGGTCAGGTTAGGAAAAACTGCAATAATGGAAAGCTGATTACCGGTCCTTCCGGGGGTAGCAGAATCCAATTACGCCCAGGAATATGATGAGAATTCCGGCTGCGAGCCAATAGGGAGGGCGCGGGCCCAGCGAAATCTCGCTTGCGACATGATAAGTTAGAACCGTGGTGATCACCAGAGGAAACGGCAGCAACGTGATCAGGCTCCACCAGCCCCAAGGCGTTCCGTTCCTGAGCTGGCTCCAGGTGATCACCAGGGAGGTCGCGCCGATCGCCAGCATGCAGGCGCCGGTTATCTTCATCAGGGTCAGGTAGAGCGGCACGATCTTTTGATCCACAGCCGAAAGCTGGTCTTCCGTCATGCCCAGGTAAGCGACATGATAATTCATGATGTGGATGCGGATCAGGTACATCAGCCCCCAGCACATGATGACAAGGGAAAGAAAGGCGATCACATAAAGAGAAATCCGGCGTGCCATCGGATAAAAATTTGTGGGCAAAAATAAACAAACATCCGGGGATGCTTTTTGCGATTTATGCAAAAATTTTTCTGTCCTGTTGCATTTCTTACTAAAATATGGCGTAAATTGCGGTATGAAATCCGGTTCAGGCATCCAGGAGAGTCTGTTTCAACAAATTAAAGAAAAGCTCCCCGTTCATGTTTCGTTCGTTCACGAACTTTCCGAATTGCTCGGGATCAGCTACGACAGCACTTACCGCCGCATCCGCGGGGAAAAGGAGCTCTCGTTCGAAGAGCTCCGTATCCTGAGCGATCATTACAAGATCTCTCTCGACACACTGTTTAATGTCAACAGTCAGAACATTCTTTTTAACTCCCTCGCGATCGGCGAGCAGGGATTTACTTTTGTTCAATGGCTTCAGGAGATCCTGTCCGAAATAAAGGATATCCATGCGTGCAAAGAGAAAGAGATCATCTACTCGGCCAAGGATATCCCGATCTTTCATTATTTTGAATTTCCGGTCCTTTTTGCCTTTAAATCCTTTTTCTGGCATAAAGTGCTGTTTTCCACACCCGGATACGAACAGAAGAAATTCCGGTACGAGCCCAACGAGCAGCTTCTCGCCATGGTCCGGCAGATCCTGGCCACCTACAACAAGATCCCCGTTTCGGAACTGTGGAATGAAGAGACCTTCAGCAGCCTGATCCGGCAAATCGAGTTCTGCTGGGTGTGCGGGTATTTCACTTCCCCAGGCGATGCCCTCGAAGTGACCGATAGTCTCGAATCCATGGTCAGGCACCTCGAGGATCAGGCCGCCAGAGGATTCCGCTTCCTTTCCGGTGAATCTCCTGACGGCGTAGAGGGTAACTACCGGCTCTATTCCAACGAAGTTTTGCTGGGTGATAATACAATTTTCATTTCCAGGGACACCCGCACCAAAACTTTCCTGACATATAATGTCATAAACCTCCTTGTCACTGAGAATCCCGTTCTCTGCCGGCAGATCGAATCCTCTCTCCGGAACCTGATGAAAAAATCGACGCTGATCAGCTCCACTTCCGAAAAAGAGCGCCAGAAATTCTTTCATTCCCTTCAATCCAGAATCCTCGGCCTGAAAGGGAGGATTTCGTGAAACGATGAAAGAGCTCTATCAGAAATACAAACTCCTGTTCCTGTTCCTGGGTTTGGCCGCCATTGGTTTCCTTGTCTGGTATTTCTTCAATCTCGTCAGCTATCTTCTGATTGCGGCGATCGTGTCCCTGATCGGACAACCCCTGATCAGGATATTGGATAAAATCAGGATCAAACAATTCAGGATGCCACATATAGCCAGCGTTATCCTTACGCTGCTGATTCTGGTGGTTTCGTTCATGGGCTTCTTCAGTTTCTTTATTCCACTGATATTCAAGGAAGCCCAGTTGATCTCATCCATCGATCTGAATGCGCTGGCTGCCTATTACCAGGAGGAAATTACTTTTATAGAGAACAAACTGGTCGAATTCGGTTTGCTTGAAAAAGGGACCGATATTCTTACTGCCGTGCAGGATGCTGCAATGCGGTTTGTCAACCTCGGGTTATTTTCCAACGTGATCTCAGGGATCGTTTCTTTCACCGGGACATTCTTCTTTGACCTTTTTTCTGTTATATTCATATCATTCTTTTTCCTGAAAAATCCGGAGATGGTCTATAGCATGGTGAACGCCCTGGTTCCGGATAAATATCTCGAACAAACCAAACGGGTGATGCATCAAAGCAAGGTGTTGCTGACCCGGTATTTCATTGGTTTGCTCCTGGATGTCATTGTGATGATCATTTCTTATGCAATCGGCCTCAGCATCATTGGAATTGACGGCGCCCTGGTGATTGCCTTCTTTGCCGGGATCATCAACATCATTCCATATCTCGGCCCGCTGATCGGGACCGGTATGGGAGTAGTGCTCGGGATCACTTCCATGATCAGCCTGGGGTATTATGGCCAGATCGGTCATACGGCCTTTCTGATCCTGCTGGTTTTCGGCATTGTGATCCTGCTCGACAATGTCCTGTACCAGCCACTGATTTACGGAAAGAGTGTCAAAGCACATCCGGTGGAGATTTTCCTGGTGATCATTGCTGCCGGAAGCATCGGCGGGATCATCGGGATGATCATTGCCGTCCCGGCATACTCGTTCCTGCGTATCGTAGCCAAAGAGTTCCTGAGCCAGTTCAAGGTGGTAAGAAGCCTCACGAAAGAACTTTGATATCCCTGGTCCGGTTACAGTACCCGTTCCCCGATTGCTCCTTTGATCCATGATATAAAAAAACGTATCTTTGATCAAACTTTTACACGATGGAAAAGCATGGTTTCTTAAAAGTCCTGCTGGCCGGAGTGGCCGGGCTGGCTGCCGGCTTTGCTCTCGGGATCCTTCTGGCTCCTGATAAAGGCTCGGTCACACGGGAAAAGCTCCGGGAGAAGATCCAGGATCTGAACCGGAGGGTCAGGGAAGAATTCACCGGCGAAACCGAGAAAGAACAATAGATACCCAATCCCAATGTTCCCGGCATGAATACAACAAAAATCCCGGATCAGTTCTCGTCACTCACCGATCATGTAAAGGAGTACATCGGGCTGAAACTTGAACTGTTCCGTTTAACCGCCACTGAAAAGCTGGCTTCCCTCACCACCCATATCCTCCTTAGCCTGATCCTGTTTGTACTGGGTATGTTTTTTCTGCTCTTCCTTTCGCTGGCCTTTATTTTCTGGTATGGAGAGGTTGCAGGCCCGATGTACGAGGCAGCCCTGATGGTAGCGGGATTTTACGTGGTGATTGCGCTGGTCATCTGGATTTTCCGGATCCCGGTCTTTGTCAACCCGTTGATCTCCCGTTTGTCGAACCTGTTTCTGGAGGAGGGTACCGATGAAACGAAATAAAACCTGCCTCAGGCAGGGAAAGCCGGTACGGACCCTGAAACAGCTGAGGTCGCAAAAGCTCCGGCTTCAGCATGAGATTGAACTGAAGGAACTGGAGATCCGGCAGGATTACCACAACCTGAAGGAGACGCTTTCGTTCCGGAACCTGCTGACCACCTTGCTCGAAAACGTTCTGACGGCCAATTCCGTTGCTTCCGGGATTTTTTCACTGGTCAGCAGATGGTGGAAAGGAAGAGGGCCGAGGAGTAAATGACGAGGGGCGATAAAATAGAATCTGTCAGTTCTGTTGTGTCCTGTGTGTCTAATGTGGTTCTCTTCCTAATCCCTGGTTACCTTCTGTCTGTTCTTCTCCGAAAACCGATCCACCGGGGAAGCCCGTTGTTTGTTTCGATAGAACCAACGAATCATTGCAACCTTCATTGCCCGGAATGTCATACCGGACAAAGAGGACTTACAAGGGCTGCCGGATCGCTTTCCCTGAATGATTTCCGGAAATACCTCGATCAGATAAGCCGGTGCCTCCGTTACCTTACTCTCTATTTCCAGGGAGAGCCTTATCTGAACCGGGATTTGTTTAAGATGATTGAATATGCCCGGGAAAAAAATATCTATGTCTGGTCCTCTACCAATGGTCATTTCCTCAGCGAAGAAAATATCCGGGAAACGATTGCCTCCGGATTAAATAAACTGGTCATCTCCCTGGACGGAACAGACCAGGAAACTTACCAGCAATACCGGGTAAGCGGTTCTTACCAGAAGGTTGTTGAAGGACTCCGGGATTTTGTCAGAATCCGTAACGAAGCGGGGATTCGCCTACCGCACCTTGAGATCCAGTTCCTGGTGCTGAAGTCCAACGAGCATCAGATAAAGGAAATCAAGAAATTGGGGAATTCCCTGGGAGTGGACAGGGTTGTTTTAAAAACCGCCCAGTTCTGCGATTTCGAATATGGGAATCCCCTGATGCCGGAGGGAAGGTGGTCGAGATACAAGCGGACAGGGCAAGCGGACAGGCGGATGAGCGTACAGGCGGACGACCAAATCATCATCAAATCAGCACATCAACACATCAGCACATCAACACATCAACACATCAGCACATCACCACATCAACACATCATCACATCACCACATCAGCACTTCATCATCAAACACCCGCTTCGTAATCGCTGTTTCCGCATGTGGGCAGGGTGTGTGATCACCTGGGACGGGAAGGTGGTGCCGTGTTGTTTTGATAAAGATGCCGCACATGCCTTAGGGGATTTGAACAAACAATCCTTCGGGGAGATCTGGCGGGGAGAGGCGTACCGGCATTTCAGGCATTCGGTTTTCATGAACCGGAAGTCGGTGGAAATTTGCAGGAACTGCAGTCAGAGGTGGTGAGGAATATTGCCCCTCTCCAGTTGGCGGCAATCGGAATTCAATCGTCCATCGGAAATCGCTCAATCGTAAATCTTCCGTACCTTCGTGTATAAAAACCAGATTCGTCAATGCTCCTCGAAGCCTGTGTTAATTCTGCCGTCTCCGCCATCGGGGCCTGGATGGGCGGGGCTCACCGGGTCGAACTGTGTGAGAACATGGCCGACGGAGGATGCACACCGTCGGCCGGAACCATCAGGTATGCCAAACAGCACCTGGATATCCCGGTTTTTGTGATGATCCGTCCGCGCGGAGGGGATTTTCTGTACTCCGGGGAAGAGTTTGAGATCATGCAGACCGATATACGGGTATCGAAAGAGCTGGGCGCAGATGGTGTGGTGTTTGGGATCCTGAAACCGGATGGCCGGATCGATCGCCGGCGGATGCAGAAACTGGCGGATCTGTCCCGCCCCATGAGCATTACGTGTCACCGGGCATTTGACATGACCCGCGATCCGTTTGAAGCACTTGAGATGCTGACTGAACTGGGCATCGAACGGGTTCTCACCTCCGGGCAGGCCGGAGATGCGCTCACCGGGGCGCCGGTGATACGACGTCTCATCCAAGCTGCAGATCAGCGCATCGTCATCATGCCCGGAGGAGGGATCAAAGAACATAACCTGCCTGAGGTCCTTCGCGAAACGGGAGCTACCGAAGTCCATATGTATCTGACCACTCCGGTTAAGAGCAGGATGAAGTTCGTCCGCGACGGAATCAGAATAGGAGGTCCACATGCTGCAGGATTTGAACATCCTGTGGTGGACGCCGGGAGGATACGGACAGCAAGGAAAATTCTGGACAATGGTTTTTACTGATTACGTTCGCACGCAATAATCCTGTCCCATATGAATATCCTCGGAATCATCACCGAAAGAAACCAGAAACATCTGGTCATCGCCAACGCGGTCCTGCTTTCCTTCATTTTCTTCCTGCTCGTCGGGGTCCCCTTCATTCCTTCCGTGGCCCAGAAAGCCACCACCCGTTTCCTCTACATGGGGATCTTCTTCGGCTCAGTCTATGCGTTAACGACCCGGACGAAGATCGTTTTTTCCATTGCAGCCATCCTGTCCGTGATGCAGGTAATCTCACAGATTATCGGAACCGAACGAATTGAAATTATCGTACAGATCCTGAATACCCTGTTTTTCATCTATGCGGTGATCAGGCTGGTAAAACAGTTTGTCCTTGCAAAGGAAGTGTCCCCGATGGTCATTCTCGGAGCGATCAACGGCTACCTGCTGATCGGACTGGTCTTCTCCATCCTGCTCCTGATCGTCACAGGCCTATACCACGAATCCTACCTCATGACAAGCAATTCAATCTACCTTAATCCCCACGACAATTACCGGATCCTGATCTACTACACTTTTATGACCATGACCACCGTGGGTTACGGGGATATCATTCCCGTCAGCCCTGCCGCCCGGTCCCTGGCTGTGATGATGGCGGTATGCGGACAGCTTTACATGACCGTGGTTCTTGCCTTCCTGGTGGGGAAATTTGCCGGAATCCATGGAAGAACGTGAATCGTGAACCGTAAATCATAATCCTATGCGCAGAAAAACCAAAACACCCTATTTCACCATTTCGCCATTTGGCTCCGCCGAGCTCCGCTTTGCTCCGGTTCACCATTTCACCATTTCGCTATCTCTCTTCTTCGCAATAACATCCTTCTCCCAAACCCCTAACGATTGGGAAAATCCTTTCCTTACCGGCATCAACAACGAACGGCCTCACGCCTCATTTCTACCCTATGCCGACGAAGTCTCGGCCCGGCAGAACGACTGGAGCACCACGCCTTACTCCATCCTCCTCAACGGGATCTGGAGAATCCGGATGGCGGAGAATCCCGATGGCCGCATCCCCGGCTTTTACAGGGAAGAATTTGACATCAGCGCATGGGATACCATAACCATTCCCGCCACCTTTGAGGTGTATGGGTACAGTTACCCGATTTACGTCAATACCCGGTATGAATTTGAGCATCTGATGAAACCCGGACCGCCGAAGGTGCCACATGACTACAACCCGGTGTTTATGCTCCGGACGCAATTCGGTATACCCGAAAACTGGAACAGCCGGCAGGTATTCCTGCGGTTCAACGCGGTGAAGTCCTTCTTCTATGCTTACCTGAACGGGCAGCGGATCGGCATGGGGAAAGACGGGAAAACACCGGTTGAGTTCGATATCACTCACTATTGCCGTCCCGGGAAAAACACCCTCGGCGTGGAAGTATTCCGCTGGAGCGACGGCACCTACCTGGAATGCCAGGATATGTGGCGGATGAGCGGGATCAACCGGGATGTATTCATCTATTCCATGCCGGCTGTCCGGATCCGGGATTTTTTTGTGAAAGGAGGGCTCACGGATGGGTACAGGAACGGGGAGCTTACGGTTAGCGTTGATCTGAAGAATGCCTCGGAGGCGGATGCCGGATGCCGGATGCCGGGAACCGGAAGCTGGAAGCTGGAGGCTGCATTGTTCGAGACGAAAGATTCGAAGGAACCTGTTTTCCGCAAGGCAGTGCCTGTTTGCATTCCGGCTAATTCCGAAACAATGGTGACTATCACTGAGACAGTGACGGATCCACGGAAATGGAGCGCCGAACTGCCAAACCTGTATCATTTGGTGCTCACCCTGAAAGAGCCGGATGGCCGGATTATTATGTCTACCGGGTGCCGCATGGGTTTTCGTACCTCGGAGGTGAAGCAGGGGCAATTCCTGGTCAACGGGATACCGGTGCTGCTGAAAGGAGTGAACCGGCACGAAACCGATCCTCTTACCGGGCATGTCATATCCCATGAACGGATGCTCCGGGATATCCGGCTGATGAAGGAGGCGAACATCAACACCGTCCGGACCTGCCATTATCCCGATGATCCCTATTGGTACGAACTTTGCGATGAATACGGGCTTTACGTGATCGATGAGGCCAACATCGAATCGCATGGTATTGGATATGATCCTGACCGTACCCTGGGCAATGATTCCACCTGGCTCCCTGCTCATATGGACCGGGCCCGGCGGATGGTAGAACGGGACAAGAACCATCCGTCGGTGATCATCTGGTCGCTGGGGAACGAAGCCGGGAACGGGTGCAACTTCGTTGCTGCCTACGACTGGATCAAACAGCGCGATTCCACCCGGCCAGTCATGTACGAACGGGCGCAGCAGGCATACAACACCGATATCTTCTGCCCCATGTACGCCGGGATCGACTTCCTGAAGCGGTACGGCTATACGAAACAGCTCCGCCCCCTGATCCTCTGCGAATATGCTCATTCCATGGGCAACAGCACAGGGAACCTGCAGGACTACTGGGATGTGATCGAGGCCTATCCGCAACTCCAGGGAGGTTGTATCTGGGATTGGGTGGACCAGTCGCTGTACGGAATTCCGGGCGGCCTGGCAGCTCCGCGGTCGCTGCCAGGCCGCCCCTGCTATACCTACGGAGGGGATTACGGCCCTGCCGGGGTTCCCAGTGACAACAACTTTCTCGATAACGGGATCCTGTTCCCCGACCGCACTCCCCATCCGGGATACCAGGAGGTGAAAAAGGTGTACCAGTATGTCAGGTTCAACCCATACGACCTGGAACTTCCGGAGATTGATCTGGAAAACCGCTACGCATTTTACAGGCTGGACGACACGCAGGTTTTCTGGGAGATCCTGGAAAACGGAAAGAAGATACTTGACGGGAATCTGCCACCCTTTATGCTGAACCCGGGGGAGATGAAAACGCTGGATATCCCGGTGGATCCCTTCTTCCGGAAGCCGGGGGCGGAATACCTTCTGAACCTGTTTCTGAAGACTACCAAAGAGTGGGGATTGATCCCGGCAGGGCATGTGCTGGCGTCGGAGCAGTTTCCACTGACTGCGGGGCCGGAAGAGCCCGGTATACCCACCGCGTCGGGACGGCCGCTCAGCCTGCAGGAAACAGGATCGTCAATTCTCGTGAAAGGCGGGGATTTCTCGGTTTCCTTCAGCACAGTGACCGGGGAACTTGACTCATATATTTTCCGGGAACTTCCGCTGATCGCCCGCGGACCGGTTCCGAATTTCCGGCGGGCACCAACCGATAACGATGTCGGGAACCACTTGTACGAACGGGCAAAACCCTGGTTCATCGCCAGTGAGAGCCGGGTGTTGCAGGAGATCACCGCTGAAGCATTGTCGCCTGAACAGGTGGAGGTTTCCGTAAAGTATGAGCTGCCGTCGGTAGGCTCCACCGGTGCGATCCGCTACCTGGTGGGGTCGGACGGATCCATCGGGATCAGAACTGAACTGTTCACGGGGAATTCTGATCTCCCGGAGATCCCCCGGTTTGGATTGAATCTCCGCCTCCCCGGAGCATTCGGGCGAGTCACCTGGTACGGGCGCGGGCCATGGGAGAACTACCAGGACAGGAACACCGCTTCCTTTATCGGGATATGGGAATCCACGCCGGATAGTCTGTATGTGCCCTATATCCGGCCCCAGGAGAACGGATACCGCACCGACGTGCGGTGGATTGAATTCAGGGATATGAACGGTACCGGCATCCGGATCACAGGCAGCCCGCTGTTCGGTTTCTCCGCATTACCCTTTACATACGACGACCTGGTTTCCACACAATGGGGCGTGAAACATGCCTGCCTGCTGGAGAAAAGGGATTTCATCGACCTGAATGCCGATCTCGTTCAGATGGGCGTGGGAGGGGACGACAGCTGGGGTGCCTGGCCTCATCCGCAGTACCGGATCCCGGCGAAAGATTATTCCTTCACGCTTTTCCTGGAACCTATACAACAGTGATCCCCGGCAATGATAAAAAATCATTTTTTCGGGGTTGTCCACGGTGCTGCGCCGCTTCAGGATCCAAACTGTCCCGGGAGCTCCAGGTTTGAAGATGGTGCTGTGTTTTTCGAGGCATCCCGGATCTCTGCTGAATCTTGCACCGCACTACCCCTTATTAACGATACCGGCAGGCAGGTTGTCTGTTGCCTTCTGGGATATATCCTTAACCTGGAGGAGCTTCGCCGGAAATACCACACCGGGATGATCCCCGATGTGGAATTGATCAGCAGGCTCTATGCCGAAAAGGGCGAGGACTTCCTGTTTGAACTCGACGGCACGTTCCGGATCGTATTGTATGACCGGGCGAAACAAAGAGTTCTCATTCTTGCAGACTCTTTCGGATTTGTGCTTCCGTTTTATGTTTGCAGGCAGGGAGATACATTCATCCTATCCACGTCCCTGAAACGGCTTCTTTCCTATGCCCGCCTGGCACCCGGATTGAACCGGAGTGCACTTTATGATTTCTTATTTGCCAAAAAATGTATTCCGAGCGGGCACACTCTCATCCGTCAGGTTCAGAAAATTCCCGACGGTTATTGCCTGGACATCGACCTGTCCAAACGGTCGGCAGCCGTTCTCAGGATCCCCTGGAAAACGCGAAAAATTTCACAGGAGGAAGCGAAGCGGGATCTGCTCTCCCGGATCCGGCATCATGTAAACTGCCTTTTACCTGTTACGGGTCGGGAGGTTGCTTGTACTGTCACTTCGGGGTACGATACCAACATCATTCTTCATTACCTCTGTGAAATCCGGTCCCGGCAAGTATATACATACACAATCGGAGGAAAGGACAAGGATGAAACCTCCCAGGTCCTGAAAAATGCCGTAAACTATCCCGGGATAACTCCCCGGATTGCACACGTCCCGGAAAAGAAACTGGACCAATTGCCCGATCTGGTCTGGAAGCTCGAAGGATACCTGTTTGAAGGAGGTATTTACCTGACCGATCACCTGGGATCATTACTTGCTTCACAGGGGGAACGGTTTGTTTTTACCGGTGAGGGAGGCGACGGGCTGTTCAGCTCGTATCAGCATGCCTTCATCATGAATGGCCGTCTCGATCTGGTCAGTTCATTTCCCGGGTATATCTATTACCGCTTCATCAGGCCTCTTTTCCACCTGGGATCCGCGGAAGAACAATTGCTGAAAAAATTCCGGCTCCGGAGTTATACCGCACAGTTTGATAAAGTGCGCGACATGAACCTGAAAAAGATGGGGATCATTCTGAATGAATACGGAGTTATGGGTTTGCATCCTTTCCTCAGTTTTGATTACCGTTCATATTGCCAGGCGCTCGGCAGAAGGCTGAGCCGGAAGAAAATCTACTACAAGCAGGAAATCCGGAAGACGGTGCATCCGCAGATCGCAGAAACTCTGGTCAAGATAGGTGGCTCCACCGATATCGGATATTTGCTGATGCCCCAGCTCCGATACCTGTCCCCTTTGTTATCCTCACCGCTGATCAGCAGTTTGTTTACGGAACGGGAACGGAGCCGCATCCGGAGACACCCCGGGAAATACATCACTCTGATCCACCATTTGTTTTTCCTCTACACGTTTGATAAGCTGTTCCTTTCCGGGAAGTTTGATCTCTCCCGGGAAAGCCCCGGAGTCACCCTGGGGGAGTTATTCCGGTAAAAATCGCTTATTTCCTCACCAGGAACCGGTTGTACAGCAGCAACCCGATGATGCTTATCACCCCTATCATGCTGAACGTGATCCAAAGCATGGAGGGATTGTGCAGTTTGTCGATGAAAAGCACATACAGCCACGCCCCGAGTATTCCACCTACGCCGCTGCCGATCACTCCATACAGGAACGCATAACCCTGGTAGACGGCCTTTTTATCTTCGGGAGCAATGATGCCCACGTAGGAAATGAACTTGGGATGAGCGGTCATTTCTCCCAGGGTGAAGATGAACATTCCCGCAATAAAGATCCACGGATTGGGTGCAATGGCCAGCATGGCCATGCCGATTGAGCCAAATGCGATCCCCGTGATCATGGTGGGCAGCGGATTTGCTTTCCTGACGAGTGCTGATACGAAAAGCTGCAGCAGGATGATCGCTCCGGCGTTCATGGCAGTGACATGCTCGGCTTCGAATTTCCAGTCGGGATTGGAAACAAAAAGAGCGAGAAACGAGTTGACGATTTGGTTGACCGGCCCCATGTTGATATGCTCCGTAAGGTACCAAAGCACCGAATCATAGACCTGGAAATACATGATCCAGAAACCAGAATAGATCACGATCATCAGGATGAAGCGATAGTCCTTCAGGACGGTGATCATCTCCGTGAACACCATGCCGATTGATCTGGAGCGGTTCCCGGTCACCGGCGGTTCCCGGTAAACGAACCAGTTCAGGAAGAACAGCCATCCTGTGCCGATGGCCGCCATGAAAAAAATGTAGCTGTACGACACCGATTTCATCAGGGGCACCAGGATCAGGGGAAAGATGAAGGCGCCCAGGTTGATCGACCAATAGTAGATCCCGAATCCGAGGGATGAGGTGGATTCATTGGTCACCCGGGCGATGGTTCCGGCGATCATGGGTTTGAAAAAACCGGCCCCGAGGGCAACCAGCAGAAGGCTCATGAATACCGTTCCGTAAGTATCGGATAAACCGGTCAGCAGGTACCCGGCGCTCATGGAGAGGAAAGCAAAAAACAGCACTTTTTTATACCCCATCCGGTCGCCGATCGCGCCGGCCAGGATCGGCAGGAAGTACAGCAGTGGCGTGATCACGCTCTTGATAAGCCCGACGCTTTCTTTGGAGAAAGCCAATCCGCCGCTTTCCCGGGCCAGCACCAGGTAAACCGACAACACCGACATCATTCCGTAATAGGAACCCCTCTCGAAGAACTCCATCACGATGACCGTCCAGAAGCTTTTTGGAAATGAGGTTATGCCTCTTTTCCCGATAGGGTCAGGCATAGCTGAAGGCATTTTTGAGTTGCAGGTTGCAGGTTACAGGATTTGCATTTCGCATTTCACATTTCACATTTTACATTTGATCTTCAGATGGCTAAAATAGCAAAAGTTACCCCTCCCCACCAAGAGAGGGACTATTACTTCTCCAGAACGATCGAATCATCGAAATATGAAGCAGGTTCTTTCGTAATTTTAGGCCTGAGAATCTGTGCTATCTCCTGTGAAAGATATTATCACTATTACCAGTCGTTTCTCAATCCTGGGCGTCCCTGTGAAAGCTTCCCCCCTCGGCTCGGGCCACATCAACGATTCCTTCAGGATTACAACCGTACCAGAGCAGGCCGGATCAGCCGCTCCTGAATATGTGCTCCAGCGCATCAACCGCGAGGTGTTCAGCAACATCCCGGGGCTGATGGATAACATCATCCGGGTCACGGATCACATGCGGGATCAGCTGTCCCGTATCCGGCATGATCCCGGTGCACCCTCCTCAGGTGCAGCTTCCTTTGCCTCACGGATGCAGGTGCTTCAACTCGTTCCTGGTAAGGACGGTTCATTCCTGCACCGGGACCCGGATGGGAACTTCTGGCGAATGTACGGGTATATCTCCGGCAGTCACAGCTACGACCGGGTTCCCGGACCTGAATTGGCCGGCGAAGGCGGACGTGCCTTTGGAACATTCCTGCAACTGACCACGGGATTGGATCAGGGATCCCTTTGCATCACTATACCCCGTTTCCACGACATCACCTGGCGACTAGAACAATTTGATGACGCGTTGGAACAGGACATCGCCGATCGCAGATCTCTGATCCGAGACGAGACCGGCTTTGTGAGAGAGAGAGCTGATGAAATGCATACGATCCACCGGTTGCTGGCCGGCGGGCGTCTGCCTGTCCGCGTAACCCACAACGATACCAAATTCAATAACATTCTTTTTGACGGGCAAAACCGGGCCATCTGCATCGTTGACCTGGACACCGTGATGCCTGGCACTGTTCTCTACGACTTTGGAGATGCTATCCGCACCGGCGCCAGCACAACGGATGAAGACGAGCCGGACCTGAACCGTGTAGGGCTGAACATGCGCCTGTTTGAAGCGTATGCAAAGGGATTCCTGGAAACCGCCGGACCGTCATTGACAACGATTGAGCTGGAAAACCTGGCCTTTTCAGCGAAGTTCATGACTTACCTGATCGGCCTGCGATTCTTAACCGATTACCTGAACGGGGATATTTATTACAAAATCCGTAATCCCGGTCATAACCTGCAGCGGGCAAGGGTGCAGTTTATCCTGTTGAAAAGTATGGAAAGCCATTTCGCTGAAATGAAAGCCCGGGTATCAGGAGGCCTGGCCCGATTGTTAACAACATAACCATTTTTATGTCATTGGTTCTCAGAAAACATATTATATTCGTGTCAAAAACTGCATCAACTAAGGTGTTTTTATGAACTGATTAGTAACCAAAAAGAAAGCAACAATGAAAAACATGAAGCTTTTTGTGATCGTTTTCTTGGCGATGATCCTTGTCACCCCGGCGGTTTCACAGGAAACCAGAACCTTTAAGAATGACTTTAAATTCTCATACGGTAACGCTACAGCGCTGGAAGTAGTTATGCCGTTGTTTTTAATTTTACTAGAGTCCGGGGATATAGCCATTAGTAAGGATTCGATCAAGGATTTCTCTTCATCCTATTATGGTTGTATTAATCTTACCTATGAACGGAGGCTTAAGAAATGGGTAACCCTGGGCATTTCCGGGTCATTCAATCCTTACCATGGCCATATCCTTATGTATAATAATAACAGGGACGATATTAATGTATATTTGATCTCCCTAATGCCCCAGGTCAACTTCTTTTACCACAGTACGGAGCTCGTTTCAGTGTACTCGGGACTGGCCATAGGGGGTACTCTGGCTATTGAGGAAGACCGCAATTACCGCGGGGGGAATGAAAACAACTTGTACGACACAAACTTCGGTTTTGCTTTTCAACTCAACGCTTTCGGGATCAGGATCGGCAAGGAAGTAGCCGGGTATGCCGAATTCGGCTTCGGTTACAAAGGGATCATCAACCTGGGCCTTTCCTGTAAGTTCTGACAGGGAACCGTATCAGGGTTTCACTGGTAGATCTTCGAAAGATAAGGTTCAGCCAGCTATTCCTGGAGAATTTCATCAGGAAGGGATCTTGGTGTAGGCAGGATTTTCCGCTTTTGAGCGGGCGACGGTCTCCGGCAGGGGGGACGAGAATTTGGTTTTCAGAAAACCACATTATAGATTTGTGTCAAAACTGTAATCAAAAATAAATCAAGACCCATGAAAACAAAGATTTTTTTTACCCTGTTGTTTCCGGCTATCGTAGTCAGCCTTTCCTGCAGTAAAAAGGAGAAAGAAACAGATCCGTATGCCTCCTTCACCCTGAACGGCACTGCAGTCCAGATGAATTCCCACTCCAAATTCAACCGGAACTGCGTACTGACCTATTTCTGCGGATCATTCATGGCCGATAAAGCAATTACTGATAAAAATCATATCTGGTTTGGATTTCCGCAGGATGTGGCTGCCGGTAAAACCTATCACGCCGGAGACAACCATTTCCAGGTATACTACCTTAACTCCTCCGGAAACCGGTACGATAGTTACTATGGCGGAAATATAACAGTCACTGTTTCGCTCTGGGAGGGGAACAATGGAAAAGTAAAAGCCAGCTTTCATGGCACACTGCCCTTTCAGGACAATCCGCAGAATGATTCGGTGATCATCCAGAACGGGACCTTTGAAGGAAGGATCTGGTATATTGAATAAGATGGCAGGCAGGAGGAGAGTATCTTTCTGCGTTGCTGTTGTACTTCTGCTTTCATCCTCTGTGTTACTGTCATGCAGGAAGAAAACAGAAATTTGTCCCTTTCTTCAATGTTATTGCATATCCCCGGGAGCAGATACCATTTCAATGATCGCTCATTCCTGTTTCAATCAAGATACCAATTCTGCCTTTTCCGGGTGGTTTTACAATGATGCGAAAACTGCATCTCTCAACTCTATCCAGATTATTCTACCCTCCCGGGTGAGCTCCGGGACTACTTTCCATGCTCAGGATTCCAATTATTCTTTTCTGTACATTATGCCAAACGGACATCGGTACAGGACATATTATTATCACAACAGCTTTACACTGACTATCACCCTTTGGGAAGGGAAAGAACGCAAATAATTACGCAATGTACGCAAAAACACATTTAAGTATAGTCCAGTTATGATACGAGGAGTTATGTTAAAAGCCTCATCCACCATTATCCTCCTCATCCTCCCGGTATTTCTTTTTTCGGGGACAAAGGAAAAGCTGCAATCCGGAACGCTCCCCAAGGAGTCGCTTCCAACCGAAGGCTACCACCTGGAGGTTCGCCCCGACGGGATCCGCCTGGAGGGGAACTCGGGAGCCGGCCTTTTTTACGCCATGCAAACATTCCTGCAACTGACCACGGGAGATGAAATGCATACCATCCACCGGTTGCTGGCCGGCGGGCGTCTGCCTGTCCGCGTAACCCACAACGATACCAAATTCAACAATATTCTGTTCGATGCGAACAACAAGGCGATCTGTATGGTGGATCTCGACACGGTGATGCCGGGAACCGTGCTTTATGATTTTGGGGATGCTATCCGAACAGGAGCAAATAAGGCAGCAGAGGATGAAGCGGACCTGGAAAAAGTATCCCTGGACCTGGATCTTTTCGAAGCCTATTCCCGGGGATTTCTCGAAACAGCCGGCTCATCCCTGACCCGGATTGAGATCGATCACCTGGCCTTTTCGGCGAAATTCATGACCTATATCATCGGATTGAGGTTTCTCACCGATCATATCAACGGGAATATCTATTTCAAAGTCGCCTATCCCGGGCATAACCTGCAACGGGCAAGGAGCCAGTTCCGGCTGCTTTCAGAGATGGAGAAACAAGCGGAAGCGATTGAAAAAATCATCAGGACATTCTTTTAAAAAACCTCACATACCCAACAATTAAGAACTTTAAACAAGACGTTATGAAAAAGCTTTTACTATCATTTACCATTCTTTTTCTTATTGTGGTAATCTTGGCTGCTTGCAAGAATAAAAAGAACGAGCCAACTTCGACCAATGTAAGGGTTTATGAACTCACTTATCAGACTGCCGGAGTAGATGGAACGATGCTGGATGCCTCAGGCATTGTGCTGGTTCCACCATCCGGCAACGGACCATTTCCTCTGTTGTCGGCTCAGCACGGAACCATTTTCGACCGTCATGTAGCTCCTACCTACCTCGACAGCTGTCCCGAAGCCCAAGCGTGGCTGATGGAAGTGGCAGCCAAGGGAACTGTCGTTGTGATGGCCGATTTCATAGGTCTTGGGAAAGCCGGGACCACCCTGCATCCTTATTTCCATACCCAAACAGAAGCTACTGCCACGCGTGATATGATTCGTGCAGCCAGGGATTTTTGCGCTGAACAAGGATTCCTCCTGAATGATAAACTATTCCTGGTGGGGTATTCCCAGGGAGGTCATGTCACTGCTGCCTTGCAACGCCTTCTGGAAAAGGACCATACGCTAGAGTTTTCCATTACAGCCTCCGCCATTATGGCCGCGCCCCTCGATCTTACGATGTTATTTCAGCGTCATGTAAACGCACCCATGACCATCTCTTCTTCTGTGACATCCCTGATGGCCAATACCTTTAATTGGATTTATACCCTCACACCAGATCTGAACACCATCTTCCAGCCACCCTATGACTCCCTGGTACCTGCCTTGCTTGACTTTAACCACCCTGAAACCACTGTTATCCAAATCCTGAATAATCCTCCGGTCAATATTTTCCAACCGCAGTTCCTGGCAGAAGTTGCTGCCGGAATGCATCCCTTCAATACGGCATTGGATACGAACCAGGTGTTCGACTGGAGTCCCCAGGCTCCTACCCTACTGGTTTATTCCATGGCAGATGATGTGGTTCCTTTCGCAATTGGAGAGAAGGCGTATGCCCGGATGGTTGATCTGGGCGGAAATGTGGATACCGTAAACCTGGGAAATGTTTATAATCATGCCGATGGATTTTTACCGGCACTGATGAAAGCAAAGGAATGGTTTGATACATTTAATTGAATCAGCGAAATTAGCGTACTTTGCGTTTTAGCGTCTTCGCGGTTTTAATTTTTATTGGGATCCAAACATCAGATATGAAATATCCATACAAACGCTGTTCATGCAAACCGTGAATGTTAGTAATGGATATTCCCTGTCTGCCGACAGGCAGGCATGTGACCAATGAAATATAAAATTATTAACACATGAAAACGAATATCCTTGTTTCTCTTTTTATTCTATCAATGATTATCCCGGTAGTTGCGGAAATAACCGAACCAGCAACACTCTCGATCGTTCCCCAACCGGTATCTGTCAAAATAAAATCCGGTTCGTTTCAGATCAATGAACAAACCCTTTTAATGGTTGCCGAACGCGACATCGACTTGAAAAACGTCGCCATCCTCTTTGCCGAACAACTCCGGTTTGCTGGAGGACCCTTCCTTCGTGTCCAACCCTTTCAGGAGGCAGGCAGTAAGGGTAACGTGATACTCTTTTCATTCGCAAAAAAGAAGGAAAAGCTCCCCACCGAAGGATATCGCCTCCTGATCAAATCCGGCGGGATTGAACTTGAGGGGAATTCAGGAGCCGGGCTTTTCTATGGTATGCAAACGCTTTTACAAATGCTGCCTCCGGAAGTGTGTACAATGTCCAAGCCCATAGCAGGGAAAACATGGGAGGTCCCCTGCCTGGAGATCAAAGACCGGCCCCGTTTTCCTTACCGGGGTATGCACCTGGATGTATCACGGCATTTCTTTCCGAAGGAATTTATCAAACGGTATATCGACCTCCTGGCGATGTACAAGTTCAACACTTTTCACTGGCATCTCACCGATGATAACGGCTGGCGGGTGGAAATAGAAAAATATCCACGGCTTACCGAAGTGAGTGCGTGGCGGGTCGACCGGGAGTCACTTCCCTGGCGTGAACGCCCGCCGCAGCAACCGGGAGAACAGGCAACATACGGAGGCTTTTACACGCAGGACGATATCCGGGAGATCGTTCAATATGCAGCCCAGCGATACATCACTATAATCCCTGAGATCGAAATGCCCGCTCACTCGGTGGAGGTCCTGGCGGCCTATCCTCACCTGTCCTGCACAGGAGGTCCGTTCACAGTTCCCCCGGGAAGCTATTGGCCGAACAGTGATATTTTCTGCGCCGGGAACGATTCGGTATTCACCTTCCTGCAGGATGTGCTCACGGAAGTCATGGAGCTCTTTCCCTCCCGGTATATTCATGCAGGCGGGGATGAAGCCGATAAAAGCCGGTGGAAGGAATGCACTGAATGTCAACGCAGGATCCGTGAGGAAGGGCTGAAAGACGAATCGGAATTGCAGAGCTGGTTCATCAAGCGGATCGGGCGGTTCCTGAATAGCCGCGGACGCCAGCTGATCGGATGGGATGAGATCCTGGAAGGCGGCCTGGCGCCGGAAGCCACAGTGATGTCGTGGAGGGGAGTGGAAGGCGGTATTTCGGCTGCCCGGCAGGGACACGATGTGATCATGACCCCGACGGGATATTGCTATTTCGACTATTATCAGGCCAATCCGGAGTTCGAACCCGAAGCCATAGGCGGACTCACCACGTTGAAAAAAGTCTATTCCTTCGAACCAGTTCCCGAAGTGCTTTCGCCGGAGGAGAGAAAACATATTCTCGGCGCCCAGGGTAACGTCTGGACCGAATTCATTCCCACGCCAAACCAGGCCGAATACATGGCTGTTCCCCGGATGCTCGCACTGGCTGAAGTGGACTGGACTCCCGCTCACCTCCGTAACTGGGAGGATTTCAGGAGCCGGCTGGACTCTCAGTTCCGAAGGCTGGATTACATGGGAGTGAACTATTCCCGAGGATCCTTTGCTGCGGATATCCAAACCCGCTTCGATAAAAAGACCGGTCGTGTCCAGGTGATCCTTTCATCCGAACAACCCGGTATCCCCATCCGGTACACCACCAACGGCAACGAACCATCGTCTGCTTCAGCACTGTACACCGGGCCTTTCGAAATCTCTGCAAACGCATACATCACCGCCGGATTGTTTGAAGAAGAAAAACTAATGGAAAAAGCAACCGGAATGCCCGTCATCTTCCATCACGCGATCGGAAAGCCGGTCAGATACCTCGAACCCTGTTCCATCAGGTATAAGGCATCAGGCGACGGCTCTTTGACCGACGGCATCCGCGGCACCATCAACCACCGCGATGGCCGGTGGCAGGGATACCTGGGAAACAACGCAGAAGTGATCCTTGACCTTGGAACGGAACAGCCGGTCAAATCAGTCTCCGTCACCTTTCTCCAGAATGCCCGGAGCTGGATCTTCCTGCCGATGATGGTGGAATTTTCCCTCTCTGCCGACGGTAAAAAGTGGCATTCGGTCTATGAGAAACGGAATACGGTACCCGAAGATACTTCCTATCCCCTTATCCAGCCCTTTTCCAACGCCTACCCCGAAGGCTCCAAAGCCCGGTATGTCAAAGTAAAAGCCTTCGCCCGCGGGAATTGTCCCGGCTGGCACGAAGGCAAAGGGGAACAGTGTTGGATCTTTGTAGACGAAATCGTCGTCTACTAAATAGGATCAAACGCGGTTAATTCTTGAAAAATTTCGTGACGAACACGGCCGAGCTGCCTTTCACTTTCAGGATGTACAATCCTGTCTGATAATCCAGGATATTCAGGGAGGTGGCACCTTCCGGTATCTGGGATTCATAGACTTTCCGGCCATCGGGGCGGTAAATCTCCAGGGCAAACGTTGCCTGCCGTTCTCCGGGGATAGAGACGATCAGCCGTTCATGCACCGGGTTCGGGTAGATCAGGATCCCCGAAAGCTCGTCCTCCTCCAGGCCCAGAGGAGCAGATGTCACCGTGTTGGACAGCACCGATGCGTAGGCGCTGTTCTTGGTCGGATTGCACGGCTCGGGCCGGACTACTTCGATGAAATACGTCGCAAGGCCGGATGTAGTGTATACATCGGTGTAGGAATCGACGGCGCTGGAAACCGAATCAATCACTGTATAAGGGCCCGCTCCCAGTTTCCGGTGGATCTTGTAGGTCAGGAATTCAAATCCTATGTAATGGTTCCAGATGAGATTGAATCCGTAAATACCCGGATTGATGTTCAGGTGGATGGTCTGGTGATAGGGGCTTTTTTCGTATTCCTCCCCTGTGGTGTCGGTGACCGACAAGCGGTATTTATCGGCTTTCACCAGAGGATCGGCATCGGGATCGAGGTACACACTCAGCTGGCTGTATGGTACTTCAGCAATTTTTTCGTAATGGTTCAACTGGTAAGTTTCCCGGTAAACATTGAAATGACCGACCCGGCCATTATCCACCTTATTCCAGATGATCAGGTTCTTATGGGCCGTTGTATCATACGAGACCATGCAGATATGCTGATAGATGGGTCCGCCGATGATCGTGACTACTGCAACTCCTTCCATCATCCGGTAACAGTCGGTGCCTTCCAGGATGCCCTTGCATGTGTATTCACCCGGTTCGGTCTGGTTTCCGAAAGAAATCGGCTGCCCGGTGCCTCCAACTGCGGTTCCTGCGTAATTACCGTTCCTGTAGAGCTTGTAAATTACATCATTCTGAGAGCCACTGAGCCCAACCGGAACACCCGCACCTCCGGCCGGATAGCTGCCTCCGCCGGTCATATGGAAGAGCGTAGGGCCTTCCACGATGTGAATGGTTGAGTCGGCATGGCAGACCATCCCGTTTTCCTGAATGTCAAGCGTGACGTGCTTGATCCCCACGGTCAGCCACTTTACCCAGTACGGACCCAGTCCTGATCCTTCCAGGACGATCCCGCCCCCGAAATTCCAGACAACCGAATCGGTGGATGTGACATTCCCGATATAAGTGATTTTCACATGTTGTTCAAGACAGGCGATATCCGCCATGTTAAAAGCGCAGGACGGGGTTGGAACCTGTGCCTGCACCGGGAGTGTCCTGATCGACAACAGAAGGAAGCCGCACATGGCGGTCAGGAGAAGCTTGGTAAATGTTTTCATGGTCCTGGTTTTTTTGAATCTGTAAAAGTAATGGACTGAATTTTTGAATAATGGTTGCATCAGAGAAAGTTATAAACTGTCATGTGTTAAAAATTCAGGGCCTTCCTGCAAGGGATTTAACTGCCTGAGCAAGCAGCTTTGGAAAGGAATCCGGTAATCCATGACCCTGATGCCGGTCATACGATCATGATATCCTTCTCCTTCACTTCAAGAAGCTTGTCAACCTGTTTGATAAAATCATCGGTGAGCTTCTGGATGTCGGTTTCCAGTTTGTCCGCTTCATCTTCAGGAATGCCGTCTTTTTTCAATTGCTTGGCTGTATCGTTTGCGGCACGGCGGATGTTCCGGATGCTGATCCTGGCATGTTCGCCTTCGCCCCGTGCTTTTTTCATCAGGTCGCGGCGGCGCTCTT
>Ga0233425_10001671_pt1 | contig 48109 bp, 30 predicted proteins | sample Watercolumn_Towu_2_FD_181712 | JGI IMG/M metagenome (GOLD analysis project Ga0233425, IMG submission 181712) | Freshwater microbial communities from Lake Towuti, South Sulawesi, Indonesia - Watercolumn_Towuti2014_140_MG | ecosystem: Environmental > Aquatic > Freshwater > Lake | place...
CACGGTTGGCCGACTGGCCGCGGCAGGACGGGCCGCATTCTGGTGTGCCGGCGCTCGCCGGCGTCGCCGTACGATATGGCGAGCGTGAGCCGGCGAGCTGGTCACACCCTACGGCGCGAGACCTCGGACCGCTCGGGGGTGGCTGGCCGCTCACGCACTTCCCGTCCGTCCTTCCGGCTCCATCCTCTGCTGCTGGTCTATCGCGATGTTCCTCTTGCCGACGATCTGTCCGCGAAAACAAGCAGGCACGAATGGTGCTCCCGTCGGAACGAGATGAATCGCGAAAGGGCACATCACGGGATACCTCGCCTCTTTCGCGATTTCGCGTTTTCGCGATTAGAAAACTGGAGCGACATCGTGAGTGGGACACGCAGCGTGTCGCCGCAGTTCCCACCCGCTCCGCGTGAGCGAGCATGGCCCCGCGACCGATGCCGGTAATGGTACAGTCCCATTCCCGTGTCGAGATCGAACGCGAAGTGTGGCTGTCTATCGGCTTGCGGCTGGCAGTGCCGCGAGAGCGAAGCGTTGCTGCAGGGAGCAGACACTTAATTCCTCGTGGCGCAGGGCTTCCATGGCTTTGATGGCGGCTTCCGCGGCTTGCACGGTGGTGATGCAGGGTACGCCGTGCTGCACTGCCGCGGCGCGAATGCGACCTTCGTCCGTCCGCGCGCCCTTGCCGCTGGGTGTATTCAGGATCAGCGCGACGTCGCCATTCTTAAGGTAATCGATCAAGTTCGGGTGCCCTTCGGCCAGTTTCTTGATTATGCGGACGGGAATGCCGGCCTCCTGAATGCGCCGCCCCGTGCCTTCGGTGCAGAGCAGTTCGAAGCCCAGGGCTGTGAGCCGGCTCGCCAGCGGGACGACTTGCTCCTTGTGGCGCGCGGAGAAGCTGAAGAAGATCTTGCCACGCTCCGGCAGCACCACATCGGCGGCGATCTGGCTCTTGGCAAAGGCAATGGAGAAGCGTTCGCTGATCCCCATCACTTCGCCGGTACTGCGCATCTCGGGACCCAGCACGATGTCCACGCCGACAAATTTCCGGAACGGAAAGACGCTTTCCTTTACTGACACGTGTGCCGGAATCGGCTCGCGGTCAACGCCCAGTTCGGCGAGCGTCATGCCGGCCATGACCTTGGCGGCGATTTTCGCCACGGGCACACCGGTGGCTTTCGCCACGAAGGGTACCGTGCGGCTGGCCCGCGGGTTGACCTCCAGCACGTAAACGTTCAGGCGATCGTCTTCTTTCTTCACGGCATATTGCACGTTCATCAGTCCGACGACTTTCAGCCGCCGCGCCAGAGCGTGGGTGGCCTCGCGGATCTCCTGGATCACGGGGCCCGGCAGGCTGTACGGCGGGATCGCACAGGCGGAATCGCCGGAGTGCACGCCGGCCTCTTCGATGTGTTCCATGATGCCCATGACCATCACCTGCTGCCCGTCGCTGACCGCATCGACATCGACCTCCGTGGCGTCCTCCAGAAAACGATCAATGAGGACCGGTTGCCCCTGTGAGGCCACGAACGCTTCCGCCACGTAGCGCTCGAACTGCTGCTGGTCGTAACAGATTTCCATCGCGCGTCCGCCCAACACGAAACTGGGACGCACCAGGGCCGGAAAGCCGACTTTCGCCGCTTCGCTGCGGGCCTGGGACAGAGTGCGCGCGATCCCGTTGGCGGGTTGCTTCAGGCCAAGCCGGTGGAGCAACTGCTGGAATCTCTCGCGGTCCTCGGCATCTTCGATGGTGTCCACGCTGGTGCCGATGATCGGCACGCCGGCCATCTGCAGCGCGCGCGATAGATTCAGCGGGGTCTGGCCGCCGAACTGCACGATCACGCCGTCCGGTTGCACTCGGTCAAAGATGTTCAGTACGTCTTCCGTGGTGAGAGGTTCAAAGAACAGCAGATCGCTGGTGTCGTAGTCCGTGCTCACGGTCTCAGGGTTGGAGTTGACCATGATCGATTCGATGCCCATCTCGCGCAGGGCAAAACTCGCATGGCAGCAGCAATAGTCGAACTCGATGCCTTGCCCGATGCGGTTGGGACCGCCTCCCAGAATCATGACCCGTTTGCGGCCGGGCTGCTTGGGCGGCGTTTCGTCCTCGTCCTCGTAGGTGGAATAGTAATATGGCGTGTAGGCCTCGAACTCCGCGGCACACGTATCGACCGATTTGAAGGTCGGGACAATGCCGCGCGACTGGCGATACTGCCGGACGTCCATCTCGCTGGAGCGCCAGATGGTAGCCAGTTGCCGGTCGGAGAACCCGTATTGTTTGGCCTTCCGCAGGGTTGCATCATCTACCGCCCGGACCTCCGTGAACCGGCGCAGTTCGTTTTCCATTTCCAGCAGTTCGACCAACTGCGCCAGGAACCACGGATCGATGCCGGTGAGACGGAAGATCTCGTCGATCGACAGGCCGCTCTTGAGCGCGTAGCGCAGGTACCAGATGCGTTCCGAATTCGGTGTCGCCAGTTTGGCGCGGATCTCCTCCATGCCGGGTTGGTTTTCCGTTCCCCACAGGTCTTTGCCATCGCATCCCCAACCGAAACTGCCCACTTCCAAGCCGCGGAGCGCCTTCTGCAGCGACTCCTTGAAGGTGCGGCCGATGGCCATCGTCTCTCCCACGCTTTTCATCTGCGTGGTGAGTGTGGCGTCGGCCTCCGGGAACTTCTCGAACGCGAAACGCGGTATCTTGGTGACGACGTAATCGATCGTGGGTTCAAAACAGGCTCGCGTCTTGCGCGTGATATCGTTCGGCAGTTCGTGCAGGCGGTAGCCCACCGCCAGCTTGGCCGCGATCTTGGCGATGGGGAACCCTGTGGCTTTCGAGGCCAACGCGCTGGAACGGCTGACCCGCGGATTCATCTCGATGACGACCATCCGCCCGTCGCCGGGATGAACGGCGAATTGGATGTTCGAACCGCCCGTTTCCACGCCGATCTCGCGGATGACCGCCAGACTGGCGTCCCGCATCCGCTGGTACTCCTTGTCGGTCAGCGTCTGGGCCGGGGCTACGGTAATGGAATCCCCGGTGTGCACACCCATGGGGTCGAAATTCTCGATGGAGCAGATGATGACCACGTTGTCATCCAGATCGCGCATGACCTCCATCTCGAATTCTTTCCAGCCGATGACGGATTCCTCGATCAGCACCTCGCTGATGGGGGACAGATCCAGGCCGCGCCGCACCAGCACATCGAACTCGTCCCGGTTGTAGGCGATGGAGGAGCCGGAACCGCCGAGCGTGAAACTGGGGCGCACCACGCACGGGCAGCCGATGTCGTTCAGGACACGCCGGGCTTCCTCCACGGTGTGGACCGTCTCTCCCCGGCATACCTGCAGACCGATCCGCTCCATAGCCTGCTTGAACTGATCCCGCTCCTCGGCCTTGGCAATCACTCGGGCGTTCGCGCCGATCATCTCCACGCCGAATCGTGCCAGCACGCCGTGGCGGTCGAGGTCCATGGCGACGTTCAAGCCGGTCTGGCCGCCGAGGGTCGGCAACAGTGCATCGGGACGTTCCCGCTCAATGACCTTCGCCACCACCTGCCAAGTCAGCGGTTCGATATAGGTCTGATCCGCCGTGCCCGGATCCGTCATGATCGTGGCCGGATTGGAATTGACCAGGACGACCTCATATCCCTCTTCGCGCAGGGCCTTGCAGGCCTGAGTCCCGGAATAGTCGAACTCGCAGGCCTGCCCGATCACAATCGGTCCGGAGCCGATCAGGAGGATCTTCTTGATGTCGGTACGTTTTGGCACGTGGCGATTACCTTCTGTCTGCAATGACTGGCGGGCAGCAACCGAAGCGCGCGGCACCAGCGCCGAGCCCCGCGCTCTCCGCAAAATCCCCTGACCTTAGCAATCCTCGCTCGGGTCCACAAGAGTGCGGAGCAGGCGGGGGCCATTCCCCGCAGCCGTCTGCGGATGACGGTTACAGTGGTTGCATCAAACTTCAGGGGACCACAACCCGACTCTGCCTAGTTACTGAGCAGCCGGTTTCTTGGTTCGTTGACACTCTCATCTAAGCTGTTTAGCATAAATAAGTTGTCGAAATCCGCACCTGCTCGAATCGATGAGACGCAACGAGGCAGCGATTGGCTACCCCATCCCGATCCGGCGTTTTCGGCGTTGCTCCGGACCGCCGCGTCGAGCAATTCACCGAAAGCATCAGTTTCGATCGCCGTCTCCACGCGCAGGATGTCGCCGGCTCGATCGCCCATTCTCAGATGCTGGCCAAGGTCGGCATCCTCACGGCCGACGAACAGCAACAGATTCAGCGGACACTGGAGGAAATCGGACGGGAGATCGCGGAAGGCCGTTTCGAGATGCGCGTGGACCTCGAAGACATCCACATGCATATCGAAAAGTCGCTGATTGACCGACTGGGAGACGTCGGCCGCAAGCTGCACACCGGCCGCAGTCGCAACGATCAGGTGGCCACCGACTTTCGCCTGTGGGTTCGCGACGCCATCGATCAGATCGACGCGCGTCTGCGCGACCTGCAATCGGCCTTTGTGCAACGCTGTGCTCAGGACGCGGATGTCATCTTGCCGGCCTACACCCACTTGCGGCGCGCACAGCCGGTGCTTGCTCCGCACTACTGGCTGGCCTACTGCGAGAAATTCGCTAGAGACCGCGAACGGTTGCAGGACGGGCGGCGCCGGGTCAACACGTGCACGTTGGGCACGGCAGCGGTGGCGGGAACCACCTTGCCCGTGGATCGCCAGGATGTGGCGGCTCGCCTGGGCTTCGAACGGCTGGCGGCCAACAGTCTGGATGCTTCCAGCGATCGGGATTTCGCCCTGGAAACATGTTTTGCTCTGACCCTGATCGCCGAACACTTGAGCACGTGGGCGGAAGAGTGGATTCTGTGGTCCACCGACGAATTCGGATTCCTGGAGTTGCCGCTGGAGTTCTGTACCGGCTCGTCGATCATGCCGCAGAAAATCAACCCCGACGTACTCGAACTCATTCGGGGCCGTACGGGACGAGTGGTTGGCCACTTGATGTCCCTGCTGGTGCTCGTGAAGGGCCTGCCCTTGGCCTATAACCGCGATTTGCAGGAAGACAAGCCGGCGGTCTTTGACGCCGTGGATACCGTGCAGTCATGCCTGGAAATGGCTATCCCGGTGGTGCGGGAATCCAGGCTGAACCGGGATAACATTGCCGCCGGGCTCGAGCGCGGTTACTTGGACGCAACGACGCTCATGGAGTTCTTGATCGGGCGCCGCGTCCCACAGCGCACGGCCCATCATCTCGTCGGTGAACTGGTGCGTCGGGCCATGCAACAGCGCGTGCCCTTGGCGCAACTGCCGCTCGACGAGATGCGCGCGGTCTACTCCGGCTTCGACGACAGCGTCTACGAGGTACTGGGCGTGCGCAAGGCCGTCGAGGCCTTCGTCAGTGACGGATCGACCGCGCCGGTCAAGGTGGCCGATCAGGTCGCAGCCTGGCGCGTGCGATTGAACATGGATCATGAGACTCCCCAAAACAACACACGATGAATCCGTCGAGATGAGCATCATGAGCAGATCGATGTTTGGGAGCGGTGTGGCGTTGGTATTCCTGCTGGGATTCGGTTCCCCCGGGTTCGTGCGGTGTGCGGAACCGGCCGAGGAGGATCCGTTTGGCGCGGCTCTGGTTGCGCCGGCAGAACCGTCGGAGCCCGTTCCGCCGCCGGAGCCGGCGCAGCAACAGCCGGCAGCGGAACCGGAAGAGAACGACCCCGTGGTGCGGACGGTGCGAAGCACGAAGCCCGCCCGGCCGGATGAGTTGATTTGGGCGGCGCGCACTGTGCTCGACGTAGGTCGGCCCGAGGAATCGCGGAAGTATCTGCAGCAGTTGCTGGGTTGCCAGCTCGACGCGGCCGCCTTGGCGGCACTCTACCAGGAGTTCGGCTCAGCCCTGTTTGTGAGATTCGCCAGCGAGCCGCAGATCCAACCGGAAGGCAAAGAGGTCGGGCAATCCGTTCTGGATGCAACGCGGCAGGTACGCAGCGATCCGCAGCGGTTGGAGGGCTTGATCGCCGGGCTGTCCGATGCGAACGTCCAGACCCGCCGACTGGCAATGGCTGACCTGCGTGAATCGGGAGATGCCGCGGCCGTCGCGCTGATCCGCGTCCTAGCCGATCCACAACGTGCCGCGGAGCAGTCCACGGCATTGCAGGCCCTGGTCGCGCTGGGCTCGATGTCGGAAGCGCCCCTATTGGGCGCGCTGCAGGCTCGGCAGTCCGAGGTGCGGCGGCTCGCGGCGACGGCGCTCGGACGATTGGAATCACGGGCAGCGATCCCGTTCCTCCTGCGACCGTTGCTCGACCCGCAAACACCGCCTGACGAACGGCGCGCATGTGAAGAGGCATTCCGGCAGATGGTCGGGAGCGTCCCAGATCTTGCGGAGGCCCAGCGATTCCTGACGCGCGCGATCCGGCGTAACATGGCCAGTCAATTGGCGGCGCCTTCCGACGTGCAGGAGATGCCGGTGGCCTGGCTCTGGGACGATCAGCAACATACGGTTGCGGCGCACCCCATGGAGGACGCCGCGCTGTCGCGCTGGACGACTCAACGACTTGCACAAGATCTGTACGATTTGCTGCCCGAGTCCACGGAGGCGCGAACGTTGTGGTTGGCAGCACTCCTGGAATGGGCCCAGGTCGATGCGGGCCTGGACACGGCGCCTGCGCCGGGGGTAACGCCGGCTGGCAGCCGCGCCGCCGCTACGGGGACTGCCGCCGTCGAGGAGGCCTTGGCGTTCGCCTTGGAACAGGGACAGGTCTCGGCCGCTGTCGGTGCGCTCTCCGTACTGCAGACCATCGGCGATGAGCGGCTGTTGTGGGGGGCGGGCGGAGTGCCGCGCACCGTCGCGCGGGCCCTGCGGCACCCGGACCTTCGAGTGCGCTGCACTGCGGCACGAACGGTCATTGCCTGGGATCCGGCGACTCCCTTTGCCGGCTCCAGCCACCTGGTGGAGGTGCTGGCACATTGTGCGCGAGCCGTCGGGGAACGGCGCGTGATCGTCGCGCACCCGCAAACCGATTTTGCCCGGGATATTGCGGGAATGCTGGTGGAACTGGGATTCCAGGCCGAGATTGCCGTAACCGGCGACAGTCTAGTCAAGCAAGCGGTTGCCAGTCCGGACTGCGAAGCGATTCTGGTCAGTGATGCCATTGATAACGCGCCCGTGAAGGAGGTTGTTCAGCACCTGCGGCACGATGCGCGCACGGCCCGTCTGCCCATCGGTATTCTCACGCGCGAGGCTTACCTGCCCGAGATGGAGCGTTTTGCCGAAGGAGACCCGTGGACGCGTGCCTTTCCCCGAGCGCATGATATGATGGGGATCATGTTGCAGATGCGGCAGTTGCTGGCGCTGCAGGACGCAACGGCCATTACTGCCGACAGCCGGCTGCAGTGGGCACAGATGGCGTTGGACTATTTCGCGCGCGTGGCCGCCGACACGCGGCACTACCTGTTCCCGGAAGTGTTCGCGCAGGAGGAAACCCTGATTGCCGCCCTGGCGCACCCCGGCCTCTCCGCCCGCGCGGCGCAAGTCCTCGGCGCTTTGGGATCACCGCGAGCCCAACAGGCGCTGGTGCAATTGGCGAGTCAGAACGATCGGGGTCTCCCGCAACGGCGCTCCGCGGCTGCGGGCTTCGCGCTCGCCGTGGAACGCAGGGGGCTGCTGCTGTCGCGGCCAGAGATCCTGACGCAGTATGATCGCTACAATCGCAGCGGAGGCTTGGATCGCGAGACGCAACAGGTACTCGGTTCCCTCCTGGATTCCATCGAGGCTCCCAGCCGGACAAAGCAGTAAGCATGGCACGTCTTCTTGCCGGTCCCGCACATGAAGCCGACGCACCCATCGCGGGGATCATTGGTACCTGCCCGGCGATGCAAGACGTCTATCGGCTGACGCGCCGCGTGGCGCGCAGCAATGCGTCGGTGCTGTTGCTCGGTGAGACCGGCACAGGCAAGGAGTGCATCGCCACAGCCATCCATCAGCTCAGCAACCGCGCCGCCGGTCCTTTTGTCAAGGTCAACTGCGGGGCGCTCAGCGAAAGCCTGCTGGAAAGCGAGTTGTTCGGGCACGTTCGCGGCGCGTTTACCGGAGCGGTGGCCAATCGTACGGGGCGCTTTGAAGCCGCCCACACGGGCTCGCTGTTCCTCGACGAAATCAACTCCACCACGCAACATTTGCAGGTCAAGCTGCTGCGCGTGCTGCAGGAACGCGAATTCGAACGGGTGGGCGACACCCAGACCATCCGCGTGGACACCCGCGTGATTGCCGCCAGCAATCGCGATCTGATGGCAGAAGTGGCGGCCGAGCGATTCCGCGAGGATCTCTACTGGCGTCTGAATGTTGTGCCTATCTACCTGCCGCCGTTGCGTGAGCGGCGCGAGGATGTGCCGGATCTGGTCAGCCATTTCCTCAATTACTACAGCGAGGTCAACGATCGATTCGTCGTGCACATTCAGAAGGAAGCTCTGCAGGCCTTGCAGGACTATCACTGGCCCGGCAACGTGCGCGAACTGCAGAACTACGTCGAACGGGCCGTCGTGATGGCGGAGGGAGACGAACTGACGATCGAACTCCTGCCGGACGTCGTGCTGGGACGAGAACGCCCCCGCACGGTCCAGATCCGCGGCGCGGACGTCGAGACGCTGGTCTTCGAACTTGTCCAACAGGGACTGCACAGTTCCAGTCCGCACGAGGATGACCTGCACGGTAAGATCGTCAGCCGCGTCGAACGGGAACTCATTACCCAGGTCATGCTGAGTTGCAGCAATGTGCAGACGAAAGCCGCGGCCCGGCTCGGCATCAATCGCAACACGCTGCACAAGAAGCTGAAGGAATACAATCTCGACGCCTGACGTCTCGGTTCGTGAGCGTTCACGGGTCGGTGGGGGATTGGCGCGTTTTTCGGCGTTGACACCTTGCCTTCACGACCAGACAGTGACCGAAAACATGGGCCGATCCCCGTCTCTTCACCGACCCATGAACGCTTACCCTCGGTCCTGGTCGGGGTCACTTTTCCGCCGCAGCGCGAATCGTCACGGCTGCCGTTTCTGCTTCTGAGCCTCAGCGGCCGGCAGCCGTCCGGCATCGCGAATTGCCTGCAACTGCGCCTCCAGTGTCGCGGTCTGCTCGGCGTGTTCGGCAACGAGGTTCTTGAGTTTCAATAGGCGCGCGTCACGCCCGGTTTGGCGGTCGTATAGTTGCCCTGAGCATCGGGGAGGGTTGGCGGATCGGCATCCAGTGCGTAACGCTTGGGGGCAAGCGTGACCTCGGACGCGATTGCCTCGTCCCAGGTAATGAGCTGGCCGGAATAGGTTGCCATTCGTCCCATGACCGCGGTCATACTGCTGGTGGCCCCGTGATCACCGTCGAATACATAGGGGCCTGCACCACGGATGCTGGCCACTAGTTCGTCATGTTCGGTCTGGTAAGGGTTGTCTCCCTGATAGCCGCGGGCCCGCAAGGTGCGCGGCGTGGCCGTCCCCATACCCCATGGTCCGGTGCCCAGCGTCAGCATTCCCTTGGTGCCATGGATGTTGTCCGACACGTGCACCCAGGTGCCCGGCTGTTGGCGCGCTTCGCAGAAATGCCAGGCGCCGCTGGGGAACTCGAACTGTACGGAGTGATGGTCCCAGATGTCGCCGGTGTTGGGTCCCACGCGCACTTCACGTCCGCCCATGCCCTGAGCGCGGATCGGATGCGCATTCGCAGCCCAGTTGGCCACGTCGATTTCGTGCGTGGCCTGCTCCACGAGATGATCGCCGCAGAGCCAGCAGAACACGCCCCAGTGGCGAATCTGGAATTCCATTTCGCTCAGCCCCGCCGGACGCGGCGCGCCGCTGCGCCCGCCGCTGTTCATGTTGAAGTACGTCCGGATGAATTGCACGTCGCCAATCGCGCCGTCGCGGATCTTCTGGATCCCCTCGCGATAGTTCCGTTGATGACGGCGTTGCAGACCGACAACGACGGAGAGCTTCCGGCGGCGAGCCTCTTCGTTCGCGGCCACCAACAGGCGGTAGCCCGGCGCATCGACGCAACAGGGCTTCTCCAGGAAGGCATGCTTTCCGGCTTGCACCGCGGCGGCGTAGTGGAGCGGCCGGAAATGGGGCGGCGTGGTCAAGAGCACGAGATCCACACCGGCTTCAATCACGCGCTGGTACGCATCGAACCCCACGAACTTGCGATCGTCGGGCACGTCGATGCGCGGCCGCAGATCATCGTACTTCCGCAGATTCTGGAGGCTGGTCTCGATGCGATCAGCGAACAAGTCGCCAATCGCCACCAATTTGACTGGCGCTTTGGTGCTGAGCGCTTCCTTGCAGGCGCCGGATCCTCGATTGCCGCAGCCCACGAACCCGATCCGCAGGATGTCACTTCCCGCCGCGTGCGCACTGCGAGCGATATCGAGTCCCGTACCCAGTCCGGCCAGCATCACCGCTTCCCGGCAAAACTGCCGCCGCGATGTGGAAGCGCTCGCAGGGAAGACCCGTTTCATCGTCTGTTCCTTTCCATGTCAATCGCAATTGAACACTTTCATACGCATCGTTCCGGCACCACAGCCCGCGCATCCTTATCCGGCAGGTACCGTGGCCGGGGCGTTCCCAGGAGCACTGCCGCGATTCGCAAGCACGGTGATCGTGCCATGCAATCCGCGCACGACGCGCGCCAGTCTATCAAAATCGATCTTGTCCGCGGTATCCTCCGGCAGGTGGTAGAACGGATACCGGTACATGGCCGTGTCAGTAATCATCACTCCCGGATACCCTTCCTGCCAGAAAGACCACTGATCGGAAAAGCCGACTCCCGGAACAAACGCGGGAAATGCCCCGCCTTCGGCTGGGAACGGTTCGCAGCGTCGGAACTCGGTCAGCAGGTCGCGCAGCAGGCCGGCCGAGGCCGTGTTGGCAACAAAACCGATGAAGTTCCCGGTGGACGGATACAACATCGCAAACGGCACGGGGTAGTTCTGCGTTCCGGGCTGGTCGGTGTAGTAGCCGATGGTTTCCAGACTCATCATGGCCACAAGCTGTTCGTTACGTTGGCGGCAGCGGCGCGCGTACACCCAGGAACCCATGGCTTCCGTCTGAAAGAAGGGGGCCTCTTCGTTGGCAAACGCCACGAAGCGCAGCGTGCGGTCAAAGGTCTCTTGCGCACACCGCGTACCGAGACAAAGCAGGGCAGCCACGCCGCTGCCGTTGTCATTGGCGCCCGCCGAACCGACGACCGAATCATAGTGCGCGCCGACGACGATGATCTCCTGGGCCTGCCTCCGGCCCGGCAGCTCGAGTTCGATATTGGCGCACACCACGTCCCGCACCGGATATTCCTGCCTTCGTACGGTTCCACCGGATCCGGCGAATTCTGCCTGCACATAGTCGGCTGCCTGCGCCAGTTCGCCTGGCCGCCGCTGGACGTTCCGCTCACCAATTTCTTCCGCCAATTGGCAGACATGGCGTCTCAAGTCATGAGCCAACTCGTGCAGCGCTGGATCCGTGGCGGGTAGCGGTCCCTGGTGGCTTTCCCCCGGCAAACGGATTGTGTTCCACCAAGCCATGATGAGGTGCACCGGGAACGGCGGGAACCGACAGACCTCTATTCCACGAAGACGAAACTGGCCGGGGCAAATCGCTGCAACTGCACGGGGATGGTCGGCTGTTCCGCGCGCACCGCAGCGCCCAGGGGTTGTCCCCGCAGGTTCACTTCCTGTGCCGCACGACCGGCGAATCCCGCAGGCAATCGGACCTGGCAGGTGCCATCCCGCCCTGCCATTTCCCACAAGCGCAGGAGTGTGCCCTGCCCGCCGGGATTCGATCCGAAGGCGGTGACCAGCACTCCGCGCGCGGAGACCTCCAGACCGGTCTGCAGGGAAGGCAGTTGGCCGCCGGCACCTTGACCCGCACAAGCCTGTAACGGGTAGCGCGCTTCCAGTGCGGGGCTGATCAAGTTCGACTCCGCGTCGAACACATCATAGGCCCACATCCGCACGCGTGACGTCCAGGTACCTTCATTCCAGAAACGAAAGTTCGTGGTCCACTGGTTGTTGAAGAGGTTCACGTACACGGCAGGACGCTCCGGGGCGAATTCCGGGGAATACCGCCAACAGCCGGGCCGGCCGAAACTCAAGAGCGGATTGTCGAGCGCACACAAGCCGACGCCCTTTCCCTGTTCATCAAAGACCGCGACTCCCGTGTTAATGGCCATCAAATCACAGTTCGCGCCGCGGATGATGTCGCGAGCCGGATCAATGATCGACCCAAGTCGTCCCAACCGGAACTGCGGGGCATCGACTTTGAAGGGCAGGCACAGCCATCCCGCCTCCGGCCAGGGATCTGCCGGCTTGTCGTGCACGGTCAGTTCGAGATCCACCCACGGTTCGTCGTGCGGCAGTATGAGACGGGTTGTCACTCGATGAGAGAGCCCCTGGGCAGGCGCCGCCTGTAGCGTGCCGATCGTGCACACCGGATCACGGGCAACCTGCAGCGTGAAATCGCTGGGCGAAACCGCTCGGTAGGGCACCTCAGCGGCAGACGGCAGCTTGGGCTTGCCCAGTTCATTGACGGCCCATTCCGCAGGAATCTTCACGTAGGCCTTGACGTAGGCGGCGACCTGATCGGCGTCGAAGCGCTCGTACAGATACTGCCCGAAACCTTGGGGAGCCGAGTCGTCCACGAGTTCTCGGCCGGAGGGTTTCACCTGCCACGAACGTACGGTCCCGCGCTGGCGGTCGAGCTGAATGCGAAACCAACGGTTCTCCAGCGTATCGTCCGCCGGGCTTTCGGCAGGTTGCGCGGCAACGGGAGGTTCAACGGGTACGAAGCAGCGATATCCCAGGGACGGTACGTCTGTGGCCACGAAATGCGCGGTTCCCTCGTCAACGCGTACGGGCACCGCATCGCCGCCCTCAGCGGGTCTCACTGCCGACAGTTTGACGTCGGGAGCCGTAAGGCTGACCAGTCCGGTGCGCTTCCAGGGCAACGGATTGAAGACCACAACGCGGGTCCCTGACACCTTCACCGATTGGGCCAAAGTCCGCATCGATGCCTCGAGCACAGGCAGCACCAGGTCGCGCGCCGCTTCGATGTAGCCCGTGTGTTCCGCCCAGGAGGCTTCCAGCCGTTGAAAGCGTCCGGCCTGGCGTTCCTCTTTCCACGGCTGGCCGTAGACCCATTGTGTGTCCTGGCCGTAACGGGTAATCCAATAGAGCGCTCCACCCCAAGTGTGTTCGCTGTACAGCAGACTCTGCTCGTAGGCGGCAGTTATCTTGCTGGCGGCCTCGGGTGCGGGGACTCCCCAGATTCCGAGCAGAGTGCTCAGGGACTCCGTGATGCCCAACGACGGCCGGATGTTCCGGGCCAGCCGAGCGCCGGCCGGGTCGCACATGGGTCCATGGATCCATGTGTCGGGCATATCGCCGCGCACGACGGGAAGCGTGGCGTTCTCCGCGAGGATGCAGTCGGCGAAATCAGACAAGCGGCCGATGCGCACCTGGACACCGGGCAACGTCCGGGCGGCCTCGTCGAGCACCGCCTGGACTTCCTCGGGCTTCGGCGGTCCGTGATTATCTCCGGTGTGGTAGAGCGCCAACCATGTCTGATACGGCCAGCCCTCCGGAGGGCGGAGCCCCGTGCCGTATCCGCTGGCGGAATACATGGTGAGCACGCGCGATCCATCCGGGCCTTCCCACCAGAACAAGACAGGCACGTGGGGAGAACTGCTGGCTGCATTGCAGCCCAAATGCAGGAAGTCGACTCCGGCCCGCCGGAGTAGCGTGGGGACGAACCAGGTATGGCTAGGGACATCGGTCATCTTACTGTCGCGCGGCAGTGGCAGACCGCTTTCGTGCGCGATCTCTGACGCGAAACGCAGCCCGCGCACGCAATCCTCGGGCTCGTATAACTCCGTGTGCGTCGTGAACGGCAACGCGTGTACCACGAACCGCCCGTCACGCAGGGCCTGGGTGATCCGCGATTTCCTCTCGGGTGTTTGGCCGGCCCAGTCCTCCGCGATCTTCCGCATCGGCCAGCCCGGGATCGTCCAGACGAATTGCTGCTCCGCGGGCAGATCGCGGTTCTTGTCGACGACCTCCAGCGCCTGATCGATCATGGTGCTGCGGTAGCGCTGCACGACGTCGCGAGCCAGGTCCGTGTACCCAATGTCGAAGTGTGTCTTGAAGACGACGACGATTTCCCGCACGGGCGGCGGCTCCGCACCCGGCAGGCACTCGCATTCAACGCGGGAACACAACAGCACCACGAGTAGTACGAGCCTCGGCCTCATGCAAGCCTCCTGTGAACTGGACAACGTGCAAGCGTTCACGATCTTCAGTGATTGGCCGTTGGACGCGGCGCTCGGTTGATGGCAGCACGCGAATTCGTCATCCGTGCTGGACGCGCAGCAGTATAGTCCTGCGACGAGCACGCCGGCAAATCGCGGATACCTCCAGGTTGCTCGCTTCCGCCGCGTGTCGGCCCGCACTTGCGCGGACTTGAGGGAATTTTCCGGAAGTTGTCGGTGCAGCACCGCGTGCGTGACCGGTGTCTGACCAGTTCGAGTTCAGGACATTTCTACACGCACGTTTGCAGGAATTATCATGGACTTCAACTTGACGCCGATCACTGCGACCAATCAGCCCGCATGGCAAACGACAAAAACGACGATTCATTCGGCAGTTGCGGCACATTCCGACGACACCAATCGTTGTGATCGTCAGGCTTGGCATACGGCTTGCATTCAGGAGAAACCGTGAGGCAGTCGAACGACGGAGCGGTTCGACGAGACAGGGCAAATCAGGAGTGCAACCGTGACCGAGAAACGCAAACAACGACAGCGGCTTTATGGCGAGCGCAGCGAAGTCTTGATTCTGGATCAGATCGTGGACGCCATGTTGGAAGTGGCGTGCGAGCTGCAGAATGCATCGGCTGAAGAGTGGGGACAGATCCTCGCATCGTCTTGCCGGCGTCGTAAGCGTTCTGCGGTGCCGCAGGCCGCCGCCTGTTGAGGGGATGTGTGGCCGGCGTGGCAGGCTGCCTCCCGTGCAGTGTGTGCGCCGGCTACAATGGGCCCCCATGAAGGTCATCTCCCTGCAATCGGGCAGTAACGGCAACAGCATCTACGTCGAGGCCGCGGGCGTTCGCCTGCTGTTCGACGCTGGCATCAGCGGCAGGCAAGCTCGAGAGCGGCTCCGTCAAGGGGAGCGCGAGATTTCCGCCGTGGATGCCCTGTTGATCTCCCACGATCACAGCGACCACGCACGGGGCATGGGAGTCTTTCAGCGCAGCTTTGGCCTGCCAATCTGGGTGACGGAGGCGACATTGGCGGCGGCTCAGGCCCGGTGCCGCCTGGGAAAACTGACGCAGGTGAAGCACTTCACAGCGGGGAGTGAAATCCGCTTTGGCCCGGTGCGTGTCGAGACGATCCCCACGCCGCACGACGGTGTCGACGGCGTGGCATTCGTGGTGGACGATGGCGTGCACCGACTCGGAATTCTCACGGATCTGGGTCACAAGTTCGCCGGCTTGCAGCAGCTCATGCAGTCACTGGACGCCGTGGTCATCGAGAGCAATTTCGATCCCGACATGCTGGAGCACGGTCCGTATCCGGACTTCCTGAAGCAGCGCATTCGTGGTCCGGCGGGTCACTTGTCGAATCATGAGGCGGCGGAGCTATTGACTCCGTGCATCGGCGGCCGCCTGCGTTGGGCCTGCCTGGCTCACCTGTCTGCGGAAAACAACTCGCAGGAGGTCGCCTTGCAGACGCACCACTTGATGAACGGACAGCAGCTGCGGTTGCACGTCGCCAGTCGCTACGAGCCGACCCCCGTGTTGGATGTGTGACTCGGATGCCATCAGGGCAGCGACCAGCCCGTAGTCGACCGGCATCCGGCGAGGCCGCACATTCCACCGCGCTAACAGGGTTTCGCTGATCCGTGTGAGTGACGCATTGCCGAGAAAAACGGGAAAAACCGCGGGCATTGTTCAAGGTGTTGCGGATTTCACAGCGCATACTTCGATAGTCACACGTCAACAAAACTGGCCACAAGTGATGACCAGGCAAGTTCTTTCCCGCATCAAGGGAGGGCAGACATGCAAGATCCACCGGGCTCCTTCCGCTGACATGGGCGTCGTCACCGTATCGGAATGTTGTTCCTCTTGCTGTTCCACCTCATCCTCAATCATAGGGAGATTTGCCTAGCAGATCATTCGCGAAGGCGAGGCTGCAATTCTGGTCGTTGGCACCATGCACTGAACCACGCGAACCGCTGGTGAGTCCGATCTCGAGGCTGCCCGCGGAGGCCAGCACTGGGCCGCCGCAGTGCTGCAGCGGCGACGAACCGCTTGACTTCCGCCGAGAGACAGCGACTTCCACACAGCACGAGGTTTCGCGGGACCCGCCCTGAGGGGCACCGCCGCTGCGAACTGGAAATGAGCCGCGTCACGGTCACGACACAATTCACGGTCCTAGTCTGTAAAAGGCCCTTGCCGTCTCGAGTGGTGAGGGCCTTTTTTGTTTGGTGGCAGACCGTGCGAACCGCAGCGCGCCGGGTCAACTCACGCGGAAGATGCCGGGCACGGGAATCGGGTAGTTGCCGTCGGCATCTTTCTTCACGGGAGGCTCGGCATCCCACGACAACTCTTTGGGAAAGTCGCTGGCGTTGCCGGCCACGGCATCGTCCCACTTGACGACCTGGCCTGAATACGTGGCCAGCCGGCCCAGCACGGAGGTCATGCTGCTGTTGGCCCCGTAGTAGCCTTCGTTGTAGCGCTTCCCCGCACGCAGGGCGGCCACCAGGTCAATCTGTTCTTGCTGATGTCCGTTGACTTTCGCCGGTTTGCCCTGCGCTCTGCGCACGCGCTCACCTTCCACCACGCCGTCGCAGCGCATCATTCCCTTGGTGCCGTGGGCGAATTCCTTGACATCGTTGTAGCAGTCCTTGATGTGCCGGCATTGGCTGTACATCTTCGTCCCGCTGCCGAATGTGAACTCGACGAAATGGTGGTCAAAGATCTGTCCCGTACCCTTGTTCTGGTCGAGATACCGAGCCGTGCAGCCTCCCATCCCATTGGCTTCGATCGGGTGTTCATCCCCCATCACCCAATTGCCCACATCCAGATTGTGGATGTGCTGCTCGCCGATGTTGTCGCCGCTGAGCCAGCAGAAGTGATACCAATTGTGTACCTGGTACTGCATTTCGGTCATGCCCGGCTGGCGCGGTCGATTCCAGATGCCGGAACCGTTCCAGTACACGCGCAGGAATTGAATGTCGCCGATCACGCCGTCGCGCAAGCGCTGGATGGTCTCGATGTACGGGGGTTCGTGACGGCGTTGGAGGCCCACGCCGACGAGCAGGTTCTTTTCGTCGGCCAGCTTGTTGGTTTCCATCAAGGAACGATAGCCGGGGGCATCGACGCAGCAGGGTTTCTCCATGAACACGTGTTTGCCCGCTTTGATCGCCGCCTGATAATGCAGGGGACGAAAACCCGGTGGAGTCGCCAGCACGACCAGCTGCGCATCGGTGGCCAGCGCGTCCTCGTGGGCACGCAGTCCCGAGAAGACGCGCTCCTGCGGCACATCAACTTGCTGCTCGGCTTGCTTGCGCAGTCGATCCACGGCTCGGGTAGCGTTTTCCGCAAACGCATCGGCGACGGCAATCAACTTCAGATTGGCGTCCGCGTTCATGAGCTGCGCGACGGCACCCGTACCGCGGCCACCCGCACCGATCAACGCCACTTTGATGACCTCGCTGCCCGCGGCATGGGCACTGCGACCGATATGCAGACTGCCAGCCAGCGATACCCCGGCGACGGCAAGGGACGAGGAGGCCAGGAACTGCCGGCGGCTGGTGGAACGGGATGCGTTCATGTGGAGGGGCTCCCCTGTGGCCTGACAGCCACGAATGATGTCACAAAACTGGGCCGAAGACACAGTGTGTTGGAATTCGATGAATCGATCGTCAAACCTTCACGCCACTGGGGTAAGTAATCCGATCATCGCCACGGAGTCTCGGACTTTCCGTGGCAGGCGAGCGCCGCTATTCTCGCCGGAAAGAGTATCGGCGACAACTATTGCGAGCGGCACTTTCCTTTCGACCTCAAGCTAGGCCTTCAAAGACCGCGTTCTGAACCCGCGCGACCGGCACGTCGCGGAGTTCGAGGTTGTCCTGTCGAGTTATTGTTCATGTGATTCGCCTGCCAGCGGCAACGTGAAGTGGATGGACAGGCCGCCACTTGGATTGACCGTTCCCCAGATATCTCCACCATGGTCGGTAATGATTGTGCGACTGATCGGCAGCCCCAAACCAAGTCCTTGTGGCTTGGTCGTGAAGAACGGCTCGAAGATCCCATGCAGTTCGGTCTCTGGGAGCCCAGCGCCGTTGTCCACGACGGAGATTTGCACGGCGTCCGCACGGCGCGTGGCGTGGATGGCAACATGCCGTTTGCCGGAGACGTCGTCCGGAAAGGCCTCGATGCTGTTGCGGAGCAAGTTGACCAGCACCTGCTCGATCTGCACGGGATGCGCGTGCACCGTTACCTCTTCCTCGGGCAGCTCGACCTCGACGGAGACGCGGCGCGATTGCGCCTCATGGCGGATCAGGAGCAGCGCGTCTTGAACGAGCTGGCGCAAGCCGATCATTATCCGCGCTTGTTCCTGTTTGCGGGCGAAGCGCAACAATCGCTGGACGATATCACCCGCACGCCCCGCTGCAGTCGCGGTGGCCGTTGACCATTCACGAACTTGGTTCAGGTCACAAGAAGGCGTCGAGGCCAGATTGCGGCACGCGTTGGCGAAGTTCCCGATGGAACATAAGGGTTGATTCAGCTCGTGGGCGATTTCTGCCACCATTTCCCCCATGACAGCCAGCCGCGAGGTGTGGTTCAGTTGCGACTGCAGATTGGCGAGGCGGCTCTCGTCGGCCTGGCGCTGGGTAACGTCGCGGAAGATCACCACGCAGCGCCGGGGAGCACCTTGTTCGTCGAGGATGAACTCGGCGACGGATTGCCACAGCCGTTCGGCTCCATCCGAACGAATGATGCGACCCTCAATGGGCCACGTGCGGCGAGTGGCAATCATCCGGGCAATCTCGTCCTGGACGCGGTGTTTGTCATCGGGATGGAGGAGCTGGGCCATGGTCTCCCGCAAAGTGGTCGCCGCGCGAACTGGTTCCCAGCCAACAAGCCGCAGCAAACCTCGGGACCAGGTCAGCGTGTCGGAGGCCAGATCCCAAATGAAGCTCCCCATGTCCGACAGCTCTTCGGCACGGGACATCAGAGCTTCACTGTCGCGCAAAGCCGTTTCCACACGCTTCCGTTCGGTGATGTTCTCGAAGGCCACGGCCAAACGGTTGTCGGGCAAGGGGAAAGCGCGAATCCGAAAGGCGCCGGTCAGCCGTTCGTCACGATACTCGAGGTCCTCCGTCTCAAAGACGGTGTTCTCGCGCAGCGCTGCTAGGAAGTAGTCGGTGATGCCTGCCCGCCGCGCCGCAGGCCAGATTTCATTGAATTCCCGGCCGATCCAGTCGGTGATGCGCAGGCCGGTCAACCGCTCGGCCTCGGGGTTTCCGCTCTTCAGATACAAGCGATCCGGCGCAATATAGTCGTAGAGGAAGAGCCCGGCGGGCATTCTGTCTACGATGTCGCTGGCAGCCTTGTAGGCCTCGCGCAGTGTTTCCTCGGCGCGCGCGCGCTGCGACTCCGCCTCGAATCCATCGAGGGCAAAGGAGATGTTCCCCGCCATTTCCAGCAGCGTGGCGGCTTCGCGCTCACGAAAGCGCTGCGGCTCCCGCGCACACAATGTCAGCGCTCCGCGGACCTGACCCTGCAAGCGGAGCGGAAACAAGCTGCAGGAACGGAAGCCGAACTCGGCCACCGCGGGTGGCAACAGACAGGGTTGCCCTTCACTTCCGCAATTATTGCACACGAACGGTTGGCCGGCACGAACGGTGCAACTCGGCGTGCCGTGCTCGCCCGAGGGTTCCTCGGCGGCGAAGGGAAACGGGCCCAGCAGGTCGCTCCCTTGACCACAGCTGGCCGCCGGGACTCCCTCCGCGCCGGCGACATCCAGCCAGCTGATCCGGGCCAAGTCCAGCGCGCCGCGCTCCACCAGCACGCGGCAGACGGCGTTGAGCAGTTCTTCGCGCGACCCAGCCCGCACGATCACGCGCGTGAGCTGGCCGAGCACGTCGAGCTGTCGGTTCAAACGCAGAATGTCTTCGTCCTCGGTGGACCGGTTCCGCGGCATGGTTGCGCCATCCGTCAGCATTTCAGCCCCTGTAGTTTCAATTCGAGCTTCTCGCCCGACTTGAGCATTTCCGCCCACGTCACTTCACCGCCGCGGTATCCGGCCGTGCGGCCCAGAATGGCGGTGAGGTTGGAGCGCACGGAGGGCGCCACCGTGGCGTTCTCGCAGTTGCCATTCCTCACGCACTCGTAGAACTCGCGGATATTGGTTTGGGCTCCTTCCGTATAGAGCTGCCCTGTGCTGCCACCCTCGAACGGCTTGGTGCCGCGGATCCAGACATCGCCGAAATAGTCCGTGGCGATGACGCCCTCGGCACCAAACACGCGACAACTGATTTCGTCCTTGACGCCGGGCACGGATTGGATGCAGGTAAAGGACAAGACGAAGTCGTCGGGGAACAAATAGTTCACGGCAAAATGGTCCCAGATGCTCCCCTCGGGACGCAATGATCGGCCGCCCAGTCCCCAGGCGCGCAGCGGATCGGCATTGGCAATCCAGGTGGCCACGTCCAGGGAGTGGATGCTCTGTTCCACAATGAAGTCCCCGGACAGCGGCAGGACATAATACCACTGGCGCAGCTGCTCGTGCGGATCCTCGGGCGGCTTGCCACGCCCGCCGCCTTGCCAGGGATAGTGGGCTTCGCCCATCACCAGGCGGCCGAGATCGCCGGCGCGCACGCGCCGCAACGCTTCCCGATACAGCTCATTCGCCCGGGTCTGGAAATCCACCAGGAACACCCGTTTCTTCTCCGTGGCCCGCCGGCCGGATTCCGCAATCGAAAGGCAGCCGGGCACGTCGACGGCAATGGGCTTCGCGAGAAACACGTGCTTCCCGGCCTCGACGGCGGCCGCGGCCTGTTCCGGATGAAAGTAGGGTGGAGTCTCGATAACCACGGCATCCAAGGGACTGTCGAGCAGTCGCTTGTAGCCGCTCAACCCGCTGTAACGCCGCGGGGAACTGATCGAGAACTTCTCGCCCGTGGCATCCGCGCGGTCGGTAAAGTAATCCGCGCAGGCGACGAAACGGTACTTGCCCGTCTCCTGAAACAGCGGGCAGAGCCAGTTTCCGCGCCCGCCACAACCGATCAGTCCGACTTCCAACACCTCGTTCGCCTGATAGCCCTTGACTAGCTGGGGTGCGGCGAGTGTCAGGCTGGCGGCTCCCGTGGCGGCTACGAATTCACGGCGTCCCAGGGAAGTGCGCATGTTGCTGCCATGTGACATGGTGATTACTCCTTCGGCTCTTCTGACGCGGAAGATCGTTTCGTGAGGACTCTAACCGTTCGGACGTCAGGTGAAGATAGCGCGTTGATTATAGCTGCTGGGAGGGCAGGTGCGGCAAGTCTGCCTGCAGCGCCGTGCGCGATGCCCGCAGGTCAATCCGCTGGGACCAATTCGGCATTGAGTTGGCCCGACAGGATCGGGATTTGGTTGCGGCCGAGCGATTTCCCAGGCTAGAATCGTCGCATTGGATTCCCGGAATGCAGTCTGCGCGGAGGAACGTCACGCAGCCGGCGGGATCCGGCGGGAGCGAAATGTATGAGCTGCGCGGTTCGGTTTGTCGGGCGAGGTCTTGCGTCCTTCGCAGTTTGGGGAGGCCTGTGCCTCGTTCTCCTGCCGGCCATCGGTGAAGAACCGTCTGCGACGCCCGCCGTGCGGTACCGATCACCGTACCTGCTGGCTTTGTCGCCGGACGGCAGCCGGCTCTATGTCTCGGACCGAACGGCCGGCGGTGTGGCCGTCGTCAATACGGCAGAAAGGCAATTGATCGCGGAAGTCACGTTACGGGGTGAACCGAGTGGGTTGGCGCTGTCGCGCGATGGGAGTGTCCTGTATGTCGCGGAACGGCGCGCCGGCACCGTCGCCGTCGTCGACACCTCGACCCACAGTGTGACCGCGCGCATCGCAGTCGACTTGTGGCCAACCGCCGTCGCGCTGTCACCCGACTCCCAGCGCTTGTACGTGGGATGCCAGGACCGCCACCGAGTGTGCGTGGTTGATGTGGGTCAGCCGGACCGTCCCGTCGTGGCGCGGATTCCCGTAGTGCGCGAACCGAGTTCGCTGGCCGTGTCACCGGACGGGAAATGGGTTGTCGTGGCCAACCTGTTGCCGGATGGAGTCGGCACGGACCCGACGCTGGCAGCCGTGGTGAGTCTCATCGACAGCACTACCCTGGCGCAGACGGCCACGGTCCGATTGCCGGCGGGTTCAACGTCGGTGCAGGGAGTCTGTCTCAGTCCGGATGCTCAATGGGCGTATGTTGTACACACCCTGGGACGCTTCAATCTGCCGATCACTCAGCTCGAGCGAGGCTGGGTGAATACCTACGCACTGACGATCATCCAAGTGCCCGCAGCGCGGCGGGTCGCCACGCTTCTGCTGGATGACCTGACGCAAGGCGCGGCAAACCCGTTCTCGGTGACTTGTGCTCCGGACGGTTCCCGATTGTGGATCAGCCATGCAGGCACTCACGAAATCTCGATCATTGACGTGCGCCGGGTTCACGAGTTGCTCGCGGGCAAGGTCCCGGAGTCACTGGCCGCCCTGCGCGATGGTACGCAATTGAATATCTGGGCGCGCATCCAGCAGGATTCGGCCGCGGCGGCTGAATTGGAGAATGACCTGACGGCGCTCTATATCGCGGGTGCCGTCCGCCGTGTCGCCTCGGGAGGGAACGGTCCGAGAGGTCTGGCCTTGTCGCCCGATGGGCAAAGGCTTTACGTCGCCAATTATTACGCGGGTATGATCAGCATTCTGGACGCCGGGGAAGGGAAAACTCTCGGGACCATTGCCTTGGGAGAGCAGCCGGCTCCAACCCCTGAACGAAGAGGTGAAATGCTCTTTCACGACGCCACGCTGGCGTTCCAGCGCTGGCACAGCTGCGCCACGTGTCACCCCAATCAGGGTCGAGTCGATGGTCTGCGCTGGGATTTTCTGCGAGACGGTATTGGCAACGGCAAAGATACAATCAGTATGGTATATGTGGACGAGACGCCTCCCTTGAATCGTCGCGCAACTCGCCAGTCAGCGCGGGACTGCGCGCGGAGCAGCGTGGAGGCTGGTCACATGATTGTTCCTCCCGAGCAGGACATCGAGGACCTGTACCAGTATTTGAAGTCACTCCGCCCGGATCCCAGTCCGTTCCTGGACCCCGACGGTACCTTGACGGAGTCCGCCGAGCGTGGAAGACTGCTGTTCGAAACCAAGGCCGACTGCGTTCGCTGCCATCCGCACCCGTACTACACCGACCTGAAGTCGCACAACGTCGGGATCCTGAGCCCGGGTCCCAATGAAACGGATGGCCTGTACGATACGCCAGCATTGATCGAAGCCCACCGCACCGCACCCTACCTGCACGATGGCCGTGCCCGAACTCTGCGCGACGTGTTGACCGTCCACAATCCGAGTGGTCTCCACGGCAAGACTGCAGAATTGAATGAGCAGGAAATCCAAGATTTAGAGGCCTACCTCTTGTCGTTGTAGGGAACTCGTGCCAATCTAGACTTGTGGACACGTTTTCCCCGCAACTCCCCCCACCCTATCCCACCCCCAACGCTAATCTTCCGAGGAGAACATGATGGACATGCGGGTCAGCTCGCCTCCCATGAATTCGCTCCGTAGTTGCTGCACCTGTACTGAAGGACAGGGTGTCTGCAACGGAGAGACGGTGGTAATCACAACGCAGCACACGCGGGAAGTATTCCTCCGCTGCGCCCCGTTGGCCGTCTCAGGGTCGGCGCGGGAGCAGGCGGTGAAGTTCTACGAGTGCTTGCCGCGCAAGCTCCAGGAGGTTGGAGCCAGCCTGGCCGACGTCATGTGGGAACGCGTGTTCTTTCGCGACGTGACGGCCGACTTCGACACATTTGCCGACGTGCGACGAGAAGCCTATTGGCGCGCCGGGATCAACACCGACAAACTGCCGGCCGCGACCTATATTGAGCAACCGCCGTGCCGCCACGAACAGGCGTTTGAGCTACAGATACACGCCATTGTGCCGCGCGAGACCGGCCGCGTACGCGTCCATTCCTTCCCGCGCAGCGAATGGGGGGCCACGACCAAACTGGTGGAAATCGGCGAACACCGCCACCTGTATATCACCAACATCAACGGCCGCGGTAATCCGGCTCTGCCGGCTCCGTCGTTCCGGGAGCAATCGGACGCGATGTTCGCCACAGCCCAGCAATTGCTCCAGGGCTACGGGACAAGCTTCCCCAAGGTCCTCCGCACCTGGTGCTATCTCGACGACATCGACCGGGATTACGATCAGTTCAATCTGTCCCGCAACGCGTTCTTTCAAGAACACAATGTACGGCGGTTGCCGGCCAGTACCGGTATCCGCGCTGGTCTCTACCCGCCGGGAACGCAATGCGCGATGGATCTCTACGCGCTGCTCAACCCCGAAGGGGCCCAGATCGAGGTGATGCACACGCCGACGCTGAACGAAGCAGCCGATTATGGATCTTCTTTCTCGCGCGGCATGAAGGTGGGTCTGCCGGATAAGACCATTCTGTTCATTTCCGGGACCGCCAGCGTGGATGAACTGGGTGCTACCGTGCACCTCGACGATGATCAGAAGCAGATCGAGCGCATGTTGCTCAATATCCGCGAACTGCTTCGCCCCCATGGCGCCACGTTCGCCGATGTGGTGCAGGTCATCACGTATCTGAAATGGCGCAGCGAACTCGACGTGTTCCTCAAGGTCTGGGATGAATGGGGCTTGAGCGGACTGCCGAACACCTTTGTGGAAGCAGGTGTCTGCCGACCCAATCTCCTGTGCGAGATGGAGGCGATCGCAATCGTGCCCGCGGGTTGCGACACGGAATAGTCCTGCAGGGGAGATGATGCCAATCATCTCGGCGGCTGGTGCCGTCTCGGATCTTGCCCATCGACGACCGGCCGCTGATCCCGTGCCCCGCTTGAGTCCGGCGCGAGGTACGCATCCTTCCTAATTATGCCCGGGGAAATGTACTCATCCCCTTTGACGGTGGTCAGATCTTCCGCAGGCTGATCTCGCGGACCGTGATCTGCATACTCTTAAAATCGTCCCCTTGATGGACCTGAAAACCAATCCGCCCCTGAGCGGAAGTGTCGTCGCGCACATCGGCGACCTGCGTGCCGTTGAGCATCACGACTTGACGATCACCGACGGAGCGAATCACCAGGGTATTCCAGCCCTCACGATCTACAATCTGCGGGTCTTCGTTCTTCGCGATGAACATTTTGCCGGTGCAGTAGAGTGATCCCGTGAGCGCGAACGGTTGTTTGTATTCGAGGATGTCGGCTTGGTAGGCCTGTTTGGCAGACTGGTAGCGGAACCAAACGCCACTGTTGCCTGGCCACCGCATGCGGAAGACGACCGTCAGTTCGAAATCGCCGTAGGAACTTTCGGTCAGCAATTCCCCGGGTGCTCCGTTGTCTCCTTGGCGGCCGACCAGCATCCCGTCTTCCACACCCCAGTACGCCGCCCCCTCGGCCTTCCAACCCGTCAGGTCTTTGCCGTTGAACAGTGGCGTAGCGGAAGCCTGTGGATCCACCGGACGCCCCGCCGACCAGCGAATGCCGCGCGCCACGAGTGCGCGGTACGTGGGATGTTCGTAAGCGAAATGATCGTGACCGAGCTGAAGGAAGAAGACTCGGCTGCGCTCATAGTTCTTCACCCAGGCCAATTCCGGATCGCTCTTGGGATGATTCGTCGTCAGCAGCACTCGCGCCTGGGGGTCCGTCTCGTAGTTGCTGTAGGTCTCGTCGTGAATATCGAAGTCCGCCAGGCCGCACGTAATCGGGTGCTCGGCATCGGCAATCTTGACCGCCATGTCCTGATCGTGGTCATAGCCGGACCGGGGCAGTTTCTTGCCGTCGACGACGCGCTCCTCCAATTGAAACCGGCCACCGATGATCCGCTCATACTCCGGCCATTTGGCGTGCGCGCCCAGCGTATGATGCAGGGCCACGACGCCAATCCCCTGCTTCAACAGCGCGACAAAGGCCGCCTGCTGATCCGGCGTGATTCCTTGGGCCCACATGTCGTAGAACACGATCGCATCCGTGTCCTTTACCCGTTCCGGCGTCAACAGCTCGGCGGCCTGCGGATAGGTTGCTTGCCGCACGACCATGTCGGGAATTGCCTGCCACATGGCGTTGAACTGGGGTTCCTCGTAAGCATGACCCCCGGTAATAACCAGCACGCGCAATTTCCCCGCATCGGCCGGTTCGGCAGCTCGAATTCCCGTGCAGCACACCAAACAACAATAAGCCAGGCAGCATACGAGCCAACGAACCCCGCGGTTGCTCAAGAACTGATGTGACATGACCATCTCCTCGTGCAGCAAAACCTCGATGAACCGGCCAGGTGTACCCGCGAACCGACACGGCCTGCGCCACGACGACCAGCGACGGCTGCGCCCCCTATCCGCTGCGGATTCACGTCGGCACTCGCATAGTATATCGTGATGGCACGCGCCTGTCGGCAATCCGCCGAAATGGCTACAAATTTTCTGCAATCGCTCAGGACGCCCGACCTGTCGGCCAAATGTCCCGAGATGGCAATCGGAGCAACACGTGTGACACTTCTTCCCTCGCGACGGCTCACTTGTGCATCCTGTTCCCTCCTGGTCTGGATCAGCTCGTGGTGTTGTCAGGATCTCGTACGCGCGGAAGCGCCCACTTCGCCCCCGTCTCGCGGGATTTCCGCAGCTTCGTCTGCCGCGGGATATCTGCGGATCAGCGGCATCTATCCGCACCTGGCCACGTTCAATCAACCGGCGGACGTGGCGGACCGGCCGAATCAAGGCGAATGTGGTATCGGAGCCATCGTGCCGTGGGCGGGGCGGCTCTGGTACCTGACCTATCCGCAACACAAAACGACCGGCAGCACTGACAAGCTGTACGAATTGGACGAGGAAATGAACGTCACCATTCGTCCGGAAAGCGTCGGCGGCACGCACGCCTCGCGCGCGATCCACGCGGAATCGCAACAACTTATTCTGGGACCGTATTTCATCGACGCGCAGCGCAACGTGCGCAGCGCCAACCTGCAGCAACTGCGCGGTCGCATGACGGCGGTGATGCGCCACCTGCAGGATCCGGCGAATCGTGTGTACTTCTTCGATATGGAAGGCGCGATCTATGAGGTGGACGTGCACAGTCTGGAAGTGAAGAAGCTCTTCGACAAGCCGGTCCCCGGTTGGCACGGCAAGGGAGGTTACACGGCACAAGGACGCGTCGTCGTGGCCAACAACGGAGAAGTAGGCAATGCCGCCGCCTACAAGACGCTGCTGGTGGGTGGTCCCGCCCAGGGAGAGGAAGCCGGCGTCCTCGCCGAATGGGACGGTCGGCGGTGGGCAATCGTGGAACGCAGGCAGTTCACGGATGTCACGGGACCCGGTGGCATCCATGGCAGTCCCCAGGAACAAAGTCCCTTGTGGGCCATCGGCTGGGACAAGCGTTCGGTGATCCTCAAGCTGCTCGCCGGCGGCCAGTGGTACTCGTTCCGTTTGCCCAAGGCAACGCACACCATGGATCCCAGGCACGGGTGGTTCACCGAGTGGCCCCGCATTCGCGAGATCGCTCCCAACCAGCCGATGCTCTGCACCCACGGCGGCATGTTCCGTTTTCCACCCACATTCTCCGCCGGCAAGACGGCGGGCATCCGCCCCCTCTGTTCCCATCTGCGCTACATCCCGGACTATTGCGAGTGGAACGGTCGCGTGGTGCTCGGCGCGGATGACGCCTCGATGATGAACAACCCGCTGTGCGGGCAGGCCCAGTCGAATCTATGGTTCGGGCAGCTGGAGGAACTCGATTCCTTCGGACCGCGCGCGGGCTGGGGCGGAGTCTGGCTGCAGGATGAAGTCCGCTCTCGGGAGCCGTCGGTTCCCTTCTTGATCGCCGGCTATGAACAGCGCGTCGTCCATCTGGCACAGGACGCACCCCAGGCGGTGGAGTTCACCCTGGAACTCGATGTCCAGGGCAATGGTCACTGGACGCCGTACGCTACCATCACGGTTCCCGCAGGTGGCTATGGACATCACATCCTCCCAAGTGACGTTGCCGGCGAATGGCTGCGAATCACGGCCAATCGCGATTGCCGTGCCACAGCCTATTTTCACGGTTGGTCCCCGCGGCCCGTCAGCGCCGGCGAAGCGGACCGGTTTGCCGCGCTGGCCGATGTAACGGCAGCGGCGGATTACAGCGGCGGTCTCCTAAGGCCTGCTGGCCACAACCGCACACTGCAGTGGTTGGCCGAGCCGGTGGCCGCCGACGGCGCTCGATCCCCGGCGCGGTATCTCGAAGTCGATCTGCGCGACAACCAGCTGCAATACCAGCAACCCGAGGACTGCCGGGAGCACGAGGTGCGCACGATCGCGAGCGTGCGCGAGGACTTCTCGGTGGACAAAGCCTCGGTGTTGGTGCGCGATGCGCAGGGGATGCGCTACCGATTGCCTAAGGGCGCCGCTGCTTTTGACCGGCCCTTTCCCACGGGCTGGCCGAGGGCCGTGCGGGAATGCGTCTCGGAACGATTCCTGGCCAACATTCACGGAACGTTCTACGAGATTCCGCGCGACGGCAAGAACGCGCCGCACTGGGGTCTGATCAAGCCGGTCTGCAGTCACGAGAAAGTCATCACGGACTTCTGCACGTGGCGCGGATTGCTCGTGCTCTGCGGAGCGCGCCGTAATGCCCGCTCGGACGGACAGGTCTTCGGCCAGGCGGACGGGATGGGCCTGTGGTTCGGCACCATCGACGACTTGTGGCGACTGGGTGAGCCGACGGGAAGAGGCGGACCCTGGCAGGACACCGCGATCCGTGCCGGTGAAGCGTCCGATCCCTATCTCATGACGGGTTACGATCGGAAACGATTGGAACTGCGGCACACGGCGGAGTCACGTGTGGAGTTTGTGCTGGAAGTGGACTTCGATCACACAGGTTTCCATCCGTACGCGCGCCTGGAAGTACCGGCCGGCAAGCAACAGGAGTACGCCTTTCCTGCGGGCTTTCATGCCCATTGGGTGCGATTGATTGCCGATCGCGACTGCAGCGCCACCGCTACGTTCAGCTACGAATGATAACGACCAGCGCGCCGTGCCGTATCCCACATGGCGACGAGGTTCTCGGGCGGTATGCCGGCCTGGACATTGTGCACAGAGGCAAAGACGTAGCCGCCCCCGGGCGCGAAGATGCGCACGTGCTCTTCCACTTCGCGTGCCACGTCCTCGGCCGTGCCAAAGGGGAGCGTCTTCTGGCAGTCCAGTGACGCGCCCCAGAACGTCAGGCGATCGCCGAACTCCTGTTTGAGTCTCACGGGGTCCATGCCCCGAGCGCTCGTTTGCACGGGGTTGAGGATGTCCACTCCCATTTCAATCAGCGACGGGATGAGCGGAAACAGTGCGCCGTCGGAGTGGAGGAAGACTCTCAGGTCCGTGTTCTGGTGAATCCAATCCAAACCGCGCTGGTAGAAAGGCATCACCTGCCGCCGGAACATGTTGACCGACAAGAAGGGCGCATCCTGCGTGCCGAAGTCGTCGTTGAACTGCAAAATCTGCACGCGATGGCCGACGGCCTGCACAAACCGTTGCAGGTTCTCCAGCCAGGTCGTCACGAGTTTGTCGTACAAGGCCGCCACATAGTCGGGTTCGGTAGCCAGCGTCACCATCCAGGCGGAGAAGTCACCGGTTCCCAGACCGTAGAACAACTCGTAGGGCGGACCGAGCGGCGCGATGATGGCGAAGTCCGTGTTCTGGTAGAAAGCTTCGGCCTGCAACCGGTAGTGCTCACACTCCTCATCGGTCAGCAACGGCAACTTGAGTTTCTCGACATCCGCATGTGCCGCGCCAGGGTATTTGTCGAGCCGGTCGAAGTAGAAGCCGTCCTTGGGCATCCGGGCCATCGGCACGCCATGCTGCAACAACACAAGATCGCCGTTCGGCTCCGTGACCGGCGCGAAGCCGCCCGGCACTTCCACCGGTGTACCATCGAAGAGCGACCAGGGTCTCCAATGCTCGTTGCGAATGCCAAACGCCACGTCCGCGCGATAGAGCCCCACCACGTCCGCGCCGAACCGCTCCAGTACGGGGCGTTCCACCTCAGCCAGCATCTGAAACAGGTCATACACGCGCGTGCGGGAATGGATGCCGAGGTGCTGTTTCAGTCGGTGATAGGTCGCTGCCGCGATACCGGATTGGCGCGTGCCCCCGACGTCGATCGGTACACGATCCGGTTCCCGGTGCTGCAAAGCGCACAATACACGTTCGCGGGAATTCATCGTGCGACTCGTTCTACAACCGCGCGAATGAACTCGGGTCCCGTGCCGCAACATCCCCCCAGGAAACTGGCGCCGTCGGCCAACAGTCTGGTCGCCGCGTCAGCGAACTCCAGCGGCGTCGTACTGTAGAAGACCTGACCATCCTGGAATTGCGGAAGCCCGGCGTTCGGCTTCAGCCACAGCGGCAATGTCGTGGCAGCCCGTAACCTGCGGCCAATGGCCACGTACCCGGCGGGCCCTTGCCCGCAATTGGCCCCCAGCGCGTCGGCCCCCGCAGCTTCCAGTTCGCGTGCTGCCTGTTCGACGGTCGTGCCCATCATCGTGCGGTCGAAGTCTTTGCCGCTGTCAAAAACCATGCAGACCACTACGGGCAGACCGGTGGTCTTGGCCGCGGCCAAGGCCAGTTTGGCCTCCTCAAGATCGGACATGGTCTCAATCACCAGCCCCTCGGCTCCCGCCGCCGCCAGGCAGGCTGCTTGTTCCGCGTAGACCTGAGTCAGTTCCTCGGCGGTTGTCTGACCCATGAACAGCATCTTGCCGGTCGGTCCGATCGAGGCAAACACGTGGGCCTTGCCCAGCGCGGCGCGGAGCGAAATCTCGACTCCGGCCGTGTTGATCTGCGCGAGCTGACCGTCCAGCCCGTGTCCGGCCAGAGTCAGACGATTGGCCTGGAAGGTGTTGGTGAGCACGATCTGGCTGCCGGCGGCCAGATAGGCCCGGGGTACTTCCTCGACGCGCTCGGGATACGTCAGATTCCACGCATCGGGAGCGGCACCTTGAGCCAGACCGCGCGCCTGCAACTGGGTGCCCCATGCGCCGTCGGTGATGACGGGCCCCTTGGCCAGAACTTGAGCAAGAAACGGGTGCATGTGCTGGTGATTCCGGAAGGTCGCAGCGAGACAATGCAGGCTAATGTGACCGACGAGCAGCGGGTCCGCAAGGGCCGAAAACGGATCTCGGGCAGGACGAGCACACACTGGCCAGGCCGAGGAGCATCCCGGTCCTATTCTTCCGGCAATCCGTAGTGCTTCAGTTTGCGATAGAGCGTCTTGCGGTCGAGGCCCAGGATGCGGGCCGCGACCGACTTGTTGTCGCCGACCGTCTGTAGTACATGTCGGATGTAGCGACGTTCCAGGTCTTCCAACGACATCAGCTCCGTGGGATCATCTCCACCTACAAACACTTGTGAGCTGCGGTAATCACGGATCTTGGGGGGCAGATCCTCCACGGCGATCTTGTCGTAACGGGTCAGGGCGACCGCCCGTTCCACGACGTTGCGCAGCTCCCGGACATTTCCGGGCCAAGAGTAGTTCAACAACCGTTCCGCGGCGTTCTCGGAGATCCCCGTTACGCTCTTGCCGCTGCGTTCGGCCAGGGTGCCGACCAGATGCTGCGCCAGGATCAGCACGTCGGTGCCGCGGGCGCGCAGCGGCGGGACCTCGATGGGGATGACATTGATCCGAAAGTACAGATCTTCCCGGAACCGCCGTTCTTCCATGGCTACCTCCAGGTCGCGGTTGGTGGCGGACAGGAGCCGGACATCAAAGGGGATCTCCCGATCGCTGCCGACGGGCCGGACCTGGCTATCTTCCAGCGCCCGCAACAGCTTGGCCTGCATGGGGAGCGGCATTTCGCCGATTTCATCGAGGAACAACGTGCCGCCCGTGGCTTCGAGAAACAGTCCTTTGCGATCCGTGCGCGCGTCCGTGAACGCACCCCGCGTATGGCCGAAGAGTTCGCTTTCCAGGAGCGCTTCGGGAATCGCCGCGCAGTTGACGGCCACAAAAGGGCCTGCCGCGCGCCGGCTGCGTTTGTGGAGCGAACGCGCGACGAGTTCTTTACCGGTGCCGCTCTCGCCGGTAATCAGGATCGAGGACTCGGAATCCGCCACGCGGGCCAGCTGTTCAAACAACTCCTGCATGGCGCCGCTGCTGCCGATCATGTCGCCGAACCGGTGGCTCCGATCCAGGGCCCCTTGCAGGGTCTTTACCTGTTCTTGCAGCTGATGGTGTTTCACCGCGCGCTCGAGCGTCAGTGCGAGCAGGTCCATCTCGATGGGCTTGGTGATGAAGTCATAGGCGCCCGCGCGAATGGCGGCCACGGCCGTCTCCAGACTACCAAACGCCGTCATGACGACGACCGGAATGTCGGGGCGGTTCGCGGCCACTTGCTCGCACAACTGCAGACCGCTGGTGCCCGGCATGCGAACATCCGTCAGCACGGTGTCGAAGGACTCCGCCTTCAGCGCGCGGAGCGCCTCATCGGCCGACGTGAACCAGGCCGCAGTCAGGCCGCGTAACCGCAGATCCGTCTGGATCAGTTCGCACATGCTCCGCTCATCATCGACGATCAGGATCCTGCCGTGCATCGATCCAGCTCCTGCGGGAGATACAGCGTGAAGCAACTGCCGCGGCCCACTTCGCTCCGGACTTCAATCCAGCCGCCGTGTTCGCGCACGATGCCGTAAGCGATCGACAAGCCCAGTCCGGTCCCTTCACCTATGCTCTTGGTCGTGAAGAACGGTTCGAACACCTGGTCCAGGTTCTCGGCCGGAATGCCGACACCCTGGTCGAGAATCGAGAGCGCCAGATACCGGCCGTCAGGCACGACGGGCACTTCCGCGGCGGTCACGCGGCGTTGCTCAAACCGCAACTGTACCTGGCCGCCTCGGGGCATCGATTGAATCGCATTCATCACGAGGTTGGTCAATACCTGCTGCATTTGTCCCGCATCCGCATGGACCACGGTCGATATCGAGTTGGCAGCCGCTTGCAGCGTCACGCGGTGTTTCTCGGCGATGGGCTGCAGCAGATCCAAAGTACGCTCGACGAGTTCGCGCAGGTCGATGTCCGTGCGGTGGGGAGTCCGCTGCCGGGCGAAGTCCAGCAACTGCCGGATAATCACCGTAATGCGTTCGGCTTCGCTCTTGATGGCCTGCGCGCTGGATTGCAGCTCCTCTGGTGACAATCTACCCGACGCCATCAAGGCCGCGCGGCCGGAGACGACATTCAGCGGTGTACCCATTTCGTGGGCGATGCCCGCGGCCAGTCGCCCGACCGTCTTCAATCGGTCCGCGTGGCGCAGTTGTTCCATTGTGGCGAGCCGCTTCGCGGCTTCCGTCTGTAATTGAATCTGCTGCGCTCCGAGTTGATCACACATCTGATTCAGAGCGCGCGCCAGCTCGCTCAGCTCATCGTGCCCGTGTACGGCCAACGGTCCGGCGAAATCACCTCGCCCCACGCGTCGCGTTTTCTCGATCAGTCGTTCCAAAGGTTGAGCGATCCAGCGGATACCCGCGTAGTACACCATGCCGACGGCGACCGCGGACATCATGCCGATCAGCGTCAGCGTCGCCAACAACGTGTCCCGTGTCTGCTCCTGCAGCGTGCGCAGCGATCGCGTGAACTCGAGTGCGCCGTATCGTCCGTTCTCCACGGACACAGGACAATAGACGCGCAGGTGCTGTTCGCCCGATTCATCCTCGACGAGGAGCGACGCCATCTCCTGCGGCCCTGTGCCGAGTGACGCGGCCGCACCAAGTGCGGGTACGTGTTCCGACCAGACCCAGCGCACGTGAAGTTGACCATCGTCGGGAACCAGGCGTGCCAGGGTCTGCGCGAGTCCCTCGATCCCCTGACGCCGCCAGGCGGCGATCAACTCGTCATCCATGCGCCGTGTCACTTCCTGCGCCAGCGCGCGTTCCTGCTGCTCGAATCGATCGTAGGCGCGGCTGACCGTCAAATAGCTGGCCACAGCTGTCATCAGCATCACCGCCACGAGAAACACCAGCATCAGACGACCGGCCAGCTTCATTACTCTTCCCTCGCTTCCGAGGCATCCAGTCCGACTGCCTGTGGCCGTGTGCCACGGTGGGGCAAAATGCCGCGCCCCAAGAGCCAGAGGAAACCGGCACGCACGTGCCGACAACTGTCATCAACGACGTAGGGACTGCCGTATCGCAGCAGCGGTAACGTTCTGCGAATCGCGTACCGTGAACCGTTCTTGAAGTATCGTGCGACGCGTGCGCCGGCACAATCACCAGCTACGCGACGGTCAAATTTCCGCGCCGGAAGGAGCCGGCAAAGGCCCGTCCCCTGAACGGCACACGATGTGCGTAGTGCCTCCAGCAGGCACACGAACAATCTCTCACTGCAAAGGAACAGAATTATGAGAAATCGCAAACTGTGGTCGGCACTTTCCATCGGGGTCACAACGGTGGCGGTTGCCATCGGCGTGGCGGCGGCCTATCCCAATCTGTCTCGGGACACCAGTCCTTCACATGGGCAGGCACTAGCCGGCCCGCGCGCTCCGGCGGCGATCTCTCCGCAGGAAGCGCAGCGGGCAGCGGCCGCAGCCAAGGACCTGTCCACAGCTTTCCGGGCAGCGGCGGAAAAGGTCTTGCCGTCGGTCGTGGCTATTGAGCTGTCTCCTGAGACCACGCCTGTTGCGGAACACCGCCAACCGCGTGGGCCTCTGCCTCGAGATGGAGAGAATCCGTTTGAAGGCACGCCGTTCGAAGACTTCTTCCGGAACATACCCCGCGGCCAAGAGTTCGGCTTTCGCGGCATTCCCGTACCACAGCCTCGCGGCAACGGTATGGGCTCCGGCGTGATCATCGACGCCGCAGGTGTGATTCTCACCAACAACCATGTGGTCAGCGGCGGCAAAGTGACCGTCCGTCTGTATGACGGTCGTGAGTTCCCGGCTGCGTCGGTAGCGACCGATCCGCAAACGGATATTGCGGTCGTCAAGATCGAGGGCGCGGACAACCTCGTCGCGGCTACTCTGGGTGACAGCGATGCTGTCGCAGTGGGTGACTGGGTACTCGCGTTGGGACAACCTTTCGGTCTGGAGAGCACCGTCACGGCCGGAATCGTGAGCGCGCTGCATCGCGGCGTCGGTATCACTCCGCGCGAAAGCTTTCTGCAGACGGACGCTGCCATCAACCCCGGCAATAGCGGTGGGCCTCTGGTGAACCTGGAGGGCGAAGTCGTGGGCATCAATACGGCGATTTCGTCACGCAGCGGCGGCAATGACGGTGTCGGTTTTGCGATACCGATCGGACTGGCGAAATGGGTCTCGGGCCAATTGTCGAACGGTGGGATGGTACAGCGCGCTTACCTCGGAGTGGGAATTCAACCCATGACGGCCAGCTTGGCCCAGCAATTCCACGTGCAGCCGCGGGAAGGTGTCGTGGTCACTGAGGTGATGCCGGACACTCCGGCAGCTCATTCCGGGTTACGTGCCGGAGACGTGATTCTCTCGTACGCTGGTGAACGAGTATCCAGTCCCCAGGAGCTGCAGTTGGCCGTCGAACGCTCCGAAATCGGCAAGAATTGCACGGTGACCGTACTGCGCGACGGCAAGAACCTGGATCTTCAGTTCACCCCCGCCAAACAGCCGGCGGATTTCGGCCAGACAACTCCGTCTGCCACCGAAGCGCCCCGTTCTGGAAACGCGGAATTCAAATCGCTAGGTCTCGAGGTTGATGAATTGAACCCGGCGGTCGCCGAACAGCTCGGCCTGAAGGAGACGCAAGGTGTTGTCGTTACAGGCGTGCAGGCTGACAGCCCCGCCGAACGCGCGGGCCTGGAGAGCGGCATGTTGATCGTCGAGGCTGACCGTCAGCCGATCAAGACCGTTGCCGATCTGAAGAAAGCCGTGAACGAGAACCAAGCCGGCGACAATCTGCTATTGCTCGTACGCACGGCTCAGGGCTCTCGCTACGTCGTCGTGCATCCGTAACGGCATCCACCATCACACTAATGTTGGTGTGTGATTGGGCCAGAATACCCTTATGTAAGCCTTTGTTGACGCCAGGTCGCATCTCCGAGTGAGACGACTTGGCGTTTTCTCTTGATTGACTCAATCCGCTGCGGAGGAATATACTTAGGCTACGCTGCTTCACTAATCTCGACTGTCTTTGTGGGGTCTTTGGCATGTTGCTCGGTCAGCTCTTCTCCCAGCGCGTCGGATATGCGGTCCATGCCTTGTGCTATATGGCGCGAACATCGCCGCGTCAGGATATGACGACGGTTCCGGAGCTGTCGGAATGGATGCACAAGGCCTGGCCCGGATCATCGGAAACATATCTGGCGAATGTGATCCGCCGGCTCGTGCGTGGGGGTCTGTTGATCAGCCAACGGGGAATCTCCGGCGGATACTGTTTCGCTCGGGCTCCCAAGGACATCACCTTGTGTGATGTGGTCGCTCTGTTGGAGGGCGTCTCGTACGCCCGTTGTGCGCTGACACCATCCGGCAAATGCAATTTGCAGGAGACATGTCAGAACTACAACCTGCTGTGCAGCGTGCAACAACGTTACGCGGAGTTACTGTCCAGCGTCACGATCGATGATCTGGCTCAAGAACTGGCAGTTCCCGTCGGGGCTCGTCTGCCTGTCGAATCGCCAGTAGCCGCGGCGACAGCCTCTGCGCCGTAGTCGCCGACGTCACGGCCGCCAACCGCGGCGGTGCCACCGCACCGGAGCAGGAACGCGGTCCCGTTGGTCGCTGGCACGCGCACGGGATTCAACGAGTCGTTCCCAGGGCCGGATGGAGCAACGTCATTCAACTGGCTGGACCGTAATGCGGCCCCCAGGTAGTGGCCAGGCGGCGGCCGAGTTGATTGAGTTGCCGTGCCTCATCGGCCGTCAGTGGTTGATAGCCAGCCACGAAGGCTACGTTCTGTCGCAATTGCTCCACCGTGTGGGGTCCAATCACCAGGGTTGATACGCCTGGCAGTCCCAGAGCGTAGCGGACGGCCAACTGCAGATGTTGAGCGTCCACCTCGGGTCCCGTGTTGGGGCCGTCGGCGGCCGGGAATCCTCCCTTCATGCCGCCGAAGACTTTCATGCACGTCACGCCGAGATTCTGCTGCACGGCAATCGGCAGCACTTTCTCTTCAAAACCATAGGTGTAGCGGTCCACGAAGTTCATGGCCACGAGAAGTGCGTCAATCTGTTGCGTCTCCAGCAGCGGCAAGAAGGCCGCCGGTCGTGAATGTCCCGAGATGCCCACGAAACGCGTTTTTCCCTGTTGCTTCTGTTGCAGCAAATAACCAAGCGAGCCCTGCGGACTCATCACCTTTTCCACGTCGCGATCACCGATGCTGTGAACGTAAACAAGGTCCACATGATCGGTCTTCAGCAGACGCAGCGATTCCTCAAGCGACTGCTGGGCTTCCTCCGCGGTATCCGCCCAGACCTTGGTCGCCAGGAACACTTGCTCGCGCTGGGCTCCGAGGGCCAGTCCGATGGCTTCTTCGGCTTTGCCGTAGGCACGGGCCGTGTCGATCACATTGATCCCCAGGTTCAGAGCTTCTTTCACCATGCGCACGATGGCGGGGACATCGACAGTGCTCGACCGTCCGCAGGGCCAAGTTCCCAAAGCCAGCGCGCTTACTTCTTGTTGGGTCTTGCCGAAGACGCGCCGCGGCAGATCGGGGCTCGTTCCGCCATCGGCCGCGAAGGACCGGCCGGCGAGCAGTGCACTGCCACCGACAACACTCGCGCTTTGCAGAAACGAACGACGGGAAAGGGAATTCAGAGCGTCAAACGACATAACGGGCTCCCAGGGGTAAATGCGATGGACTTCTCAGGTCTTCGATTGTCGGGACCGGCCATCAACCGAAGAGCGGTTCGCCGACCTTGAGGCGTTTGGGGTTGAAAGGATACAGGGCGTCTTTCAGACTCAGGCCACGCACCTCGATCTGGCCGACAACATGTGTTCCCACTTGTTTCTCCGCCAGCAGTTTGAGGTGATTATCACCCATGAACGGAAACTGCCCGTGGTCCGCCGTGGGATCGTAGCCCATGACAGCCGAGCCGATCGCGTCGGTGCACACGCCGTTGCGTCCGGCCAGCAGCAGTTGAGGTTGCAGCGGTTGTACACCTTGGATCCAGGGTCCCTCGCCACCGCGGTTCGTTTCGACGCCGTCGATCAGGCACAAGTCGGGCGGGCGGACGCCGAACAGGTCCGCCGTGATGCGGGGCACGCGGTGGCCCCAGTGCCGCGACGAGGAGGGATCCAGTTCCGGCAGCAGGCCGTCCGGCGGCATGCGCGTTCCTTTGTGGAACGTGTCCCCGCGCGCGGTCACTGACTCTTCATTGGCCGCCGGCTTGCCGGCACTGTCGTAATTGTCGCCGTAGAGTGACGTCGGCGCGATGCCGAAGAGGTTTTTCACGCACAGGGTCACGCCCGCATTGGCGTGATCCTTCAATTTGGCCAGCGACACGAACACATCGGCCTTTTCGTACCAGCTGTTCAGTTCGAAACCACTGTAGACATAGCCGCCCCACGGAACACGCAAGCGGCTGTAACTGGGCCACGAACCGCGGTTGCGCGTGTCCTCCCACGTGACCCGGCCGCCGCCGGCGCGGTTAATCATCTCGATATCCCAGCCCCCGGCTGCCATCACGGTCTCCAGCGATCGCTGATCGTAGCCACTCTCCAGCAATACAATGCGTCGAGCTCCCGCCTCCTGCAGCAGGGCGCAGGCCGCGGCCACGAATTGCGGGTGAACGTGGTACGTGCGATGCGCAGGCAAGCCGCCCAGCTGCCAATTCGGGCCCCCCGTCAGGTTCATCTTGATCGCCACCGTCTTCTCGCTCACGAGCGGCTGGATCCCGCCGATCAGATCCAAGGCTTGCTGCAAGTGACTGCGCACGACAGCCGGTTCGTACGACGCGCAGCGCTGAATGGCAACCGGTAAACTGGGTGCGCCGGTCTCTGGCTTCGCACCGGCCGACTCGGCGAAGACCCGACTGGCAGCCAGGGCGCCCAGCGCTGCGGCTCCTTGCTGGAACAATTGGCGGCGTGTGTATTGGGCGGGCATGTCGTCTGCTCCGTGAGTTCGCGGATTGCGCCTGTCCGATCGTCTGCCGCGCGCTTGCGCCGCGCAGGGACTTCCCCTTCTTTCACGTTACCAGACATGATAGTTGCCGCGCGCCGTTCATGGTAGTTGTCCGCAACTCGGCGCGCTCTCAGAAATCTCGAACCGCCAGCTGTCGTAGCTTCTCTTCGTCAACTTCCACACCGATGCCCGGACCCGCGGGGACGGTCGCGATGGCGTTGCTGAGAGAGAGCGGCACAGTCAGCACATCGCCCACGACAAATTGCGGACCGTTAAGTGCCGCTGGTCGCTGCAGGCCATAGGCGGCATAGAGGCCGAGCGAAGCGGCCAGGGCAATGTCGGGATCGGACAGGCCGCTGCCCAACCAGATCATCCCGTGGTGTTCCATCAATTCGATCTGCCGGCGTGCGGACAACAGGCCACCGGCCCGCGCCGGTTTCACGGCGATCCCGTCGAGCATGCCGAGTCGCACGAACTCCTCGAGTTCGATGGGCGAGATGATGCCCTCATCCATCAGGATCGGCAGGGCTCCCTGCTGTTTCAGCCGCTGATAACCGCTGATCCGATTCGGAGGCAGTGGCGATTCGAGCACGTCGACGCCGACATCCGCGAGGCGCGGAGCAACCTCCAGAGCGGTGGCCAGATCATAGCCGCAATTCGCGTCGGCCCAGAGAAACCCGTGGGGTGCTCGGCGACGCACGCGCCGCGCCAATTCCAGATCCACCACGGGATCCGGCGCGATCTTGATGTTGAAATTGCGGTAGCCGCGCCGCCATCCCTCTTCCAATAGCCCGTCCAATTCGTCCAAGTTCCGCGGATTGACCGTCCAACTCAGCGTCACGGCACCACCCGGTGATCGCCCCCACAATTCCGCCAACGATCGGGCAGTCAGCTTCCCCAGAAGGTCATGCAACGCCAGGTCAATACCGGCCCGTGCGATGGGCATGGCCGTGGAGAAGCGACAAGCCAGGGCACCGTCCAGCGCCGCTTGTGCTGCGTTCAAGTCCAACGCGTCCACACCGATCAGCGCCGGAGCAAAGTAGTCTCGCAATACGGATACGACGGTTTCCGGGGTCTCGTCACTCCAGCGAAACGACGGGACGCTCTGACCCCAACCCACGACGCCGTTGTCCGCGGTGATCTTCACGACCACGGCGGCCCGACCCACAACACCGCGCGGACCAACGAAGAACTTGAAGTAACCGGCAGTCGGGTACTCGCAGGCATAGATCTCAATGCGGTCGATCTTCAACAGACTTTTCTCCCTACCGGGGCGGCCGGGCACGGGTTCCCTGGCCGATTCATCGGGCGGATCCTGCAGGTGCATCGAGTCCTGATCGTAGGTTTGAAGCCTTGCTGATGTCAACGGACTTGAGCTGGTACACGCCGGACCGGCACTCACCGGGCGCAATCGCAGGTCCGGAATGCTAGAATGACGCACAACCTTGCGAGATCAGGGGACCTGGCACACACAGGTGAGCTGGCGTGGACGCAGTCTTCGTGCTGATCGTGATCGTTGTCGCAGCCGTGGTCTTAGGCTTGCCCCTGCTTGCCCTGAGCTTTGCCATTGTCGCTCTCTCGCGCGCATCGCGCTATGCAAAATTGGAAGAGCGGCTCTCCAGGCTGGAGTCGCAATTGACCGGCCGGGATTCTGCGCTTCCGGCGCAGCCAGCGCTGAGCAGCGACGTCGCAATCGTTCCTGAGGCGGAAATCGTGGAGACCATGCCTCCTGCAGAGGAGCCGCCACCGGCCATTGTCCCGCGTGCGCAAGCAATGCAGTGGGAGTTGCTGATCGGTCAGAAGGCGCTGGGCTGGGTCGCCGTGGTATTGGGCATCTTTTCTGCGGCCTTCTTCCTCCGCTACGCGTACGAGAACAACTGGATCGGTCCGCAGGGGCGCGTGGCCATCGGGGAGGCTATTGGCCTGGTCCTGATCGTTGCGGGCCTTCGATACCACGTGCGCAGTTGGCGTGTGTTTGCGCAGATGCTGACGGCTTGCGGGATCGTGGTTCTTTACTTGTCGACCTACAGCGCCTTCGGCTTCTATCGCCTGCTGCCGCAAACGCAAGCCGGCGCGTTTCTGGCCATCATCGTAGCGCTCTCCCTGGTAGCCGCGGTACTGTATGATTCGGCGGCGATCGCGTTTGTGAGCATTATTGGCGGCTTTCTCTCGCCGCTGCTCCTGGCGACGGAACACGACAACTACCAGGCGTTCTTTATCTATCTGGCCGCGCTGAATTTCGGTGTGGCCCTGGTGACCATCACTCGTGGTTGGCCCGGGTTGGGGACTGTGGCCCTGGCCTGTACGCAGCTTCTCTACTGGGCCTGGCACGCGGAGAACTACCATCCGGAAAAGCTGCGCTGGGCGTTGGGCTTTCAGGCCGTGGTGTTCCTGCTGTACGTCAGCCAGGATGTGGGGGTGCAGTTTCGCCGCGTATGGGGCGCGCGGTGGGAGAGTTCCGGGCGCATGGTAGCCAGTGCCACGTGCTGGTTTGCGGCTTTCTATGTGCTGCTGGCTCCCGACTACCGTGCCTGGATGGGATCCGCCGCACTGGTCATGGCGGTCCTCTATGCGTTGATTGCCCGCCGGTTGCTCGGTTTTCAGGGACGGTACACGGGTGAGCTGCTGACCGCAGTGGCGCTGGCCGTAGGGTTCCTCGCGTTGGCAATACCGCTGGAGGCTCGCGCGCGCTGGATCTCGCTGGGGTGGGCCGCATGTGCTGCCGCATTGTGGTGGCTGTCAGCGCGGGTGCGATCCACGCCGCTGCGCGTCTTGTCGGCGTCGCTGGCCGCATTCAGCCTCGGACGACTGCTGACCGTGGATCTCGACGCCTATTCCCCTGAGCTGGTCATGCCGATCTTCAACGACGTGGCGTTGCCGTCGTTGAGTGTCACATTGATCTTGCTGGCGGCGATCGTGGCAGCCAGGTCGTACGAATTGCGCTTCGCAGGTTGGCAGCGGCTGTTGACGGCGGCGACCGCGCTGGCCGTTCTGCTGATGCTGTGGCTGGTATTATCGGTTGATGTGTATCACTATTTCGACACGTGCGCGCGATTGGCAGTGCACCCGACGCTCGACTGGGAACGTCTGGGGCAAATGTCGCTGTCGGTGTTGTGGACGCTGTACGCATCAACGCTCTTGGCGGCCGGATTTCGCTGGCGTGTCGGCGGCTTGCGGTGGTTGGCTATTGCCTTCTTTGGCATCACGGTCGTCAAGGTCCTGATCCTGGACATGGCCGGGCTGAAGCAGTTGTATCGAATCGTCGCGTTTCTGGTGCTGGCGGTGTTCCTGGGATTGGCAGCGCGGGTCTATCAGCGACTGGGAATGCGCGCCGGCGGAAAGGTGAGCGGGGAGGCGAATATCGATGCCACGTCCTAATGGTTGTTCCGGCATCCTGGTGGCGCTGCTGATGGCAGCGTCTGTCGCGGCAGCAGCTGATTCCTCGGTGGTATCTGGAGACACTGAGCAAGAAGCACTCAGCAACTGGCCCTGCTTCCTGGAGATCACACCTCCCGCAGGCAATGCCGGGCCGTGGGTCGACTTCGTATTGCCCTCGGCCGTGTTCGCCAAAGCGCGGTTTGATCTGCTGGACCTGCTGTTGTATGCGGACGATCAGCGCGAAGTGCCGTACGCACTGCGCGTCCGGGTGGAGCAGAACGTGCGGGAGCCATTTCCCGCCAGCCGGTTTAATGAGACCGAAGGACCCGAAGGTTCGACCGAACTGACGCTCGACCTGCAGCGCAACGATATCGAGCACAACGAAGTCGAATTGAAGATGGCCGGGGAGAACTACCGCCGGCTTGTGGAGCTGGAAGGTAGTGACGACGGCAACACCTGGCGCCCGGTTCAGAAAGAACCGTTGGTGTTCTATGTTCGCGGCGATACGAAACTGCGCGACGATTCGATTTCGTATCCACCGAGTCGCTTCCGCTACTTGCACGTGCGCCTGCACCGGGACCCCCTTGTCGACAAAGCCAGTGTGCGGATTGAGGACATCCAGGTGTTCCGCCGAGTGGAGGTCCCCGGTGAGCGGCCGAAGTGGCCGGCGGAAAAAGGCCCGCGGGAACCGGTTCGAACCGACTACGGACCCGGCTCCGCTTGGATCTTGTCGTTGGGTGGTGATCAGATACCGGTGGATCGAATCGAACTCGAGATCGCCGAGAACGACTTCGCACGCGATTTCACGCTGGAAGCCGGCGGCTTGCCCGAGTCTCGACAGTCCTTTGCCGCGATTGCCAGCGGAGTCCTGCAGCGCAAGGCCGGTGAAAAGACCAGACCACTGGTGGTGACCTTCCCCGAGACGCGCGCGGCACGACTGCGTTTGCTCGTGACGGACAATCGCAACCGCCCGCTTGACATCCAGACGGTCTCCTACCTGGCACCGGCCCGACAGATCGTGTTCGCAACTCCCTCCTCTCCTGCACCCTTGAAGTTGTATTTCGGGTATGTCAAAGCCGGCGAGCCGGCGTACGACTTCGCCCGCAACTTACCGGAGCGGCTGATTCCCGAACCGATGCGAGCCACCGTCGGAACGCCAACCGATAACCCGCACTACCTGCCTGAGCCCCTGCCATTGACTGAGCGCTGGCCGGCGCTGATCTACGCCGTTCTCGGCACGGTGATCGTCGTGTTGGGGATCATTCTCATCAGCCTGTCACGGGCGGCAATTCGTACGCATGACCGGATACAAGCAGCCGGAGTTCCAGCCGAACCCGAGCCTGTCGGAAGAGGACCGACGGAACCGTAAGCGTTCACGGATTAACACGGACCCCTGCGCTGCTTCCGACAGGCCGCCATGGACTTCGAACTCATTCAATGCGCCTTGGGGCCCCTGCGGTTGGAGAGCGCGGAATTGCACGCCCTGGGCGCGGCGTTGAGCTGTCTGCCGCGCCCGGCCATCCGGCTGCGCCCCGGCCTGTCGGCCAGCGAGCTGCCATTTGACACTGAGCCGGTGCGCTGGCATGAGCGGGGTTGTTTCCTGGCCCCCCAGACGCGTGCCGCGGCCTACCTTCACTACGGTGCCGGCGACTACTACATCCAGGATGCCAGTTCGTTGCTGGCCGTGGCGGCGCTCCAGGCACAACCGGGCGAGTTGATCTGTGATCTGTGTGCCGCTCCCGGAGGCAAGGCGACGGCGATTCTGGATGCCGTCGCCGAAAGCGGTTGGTTGTTGGCGAACGAAGCCATCCACTCGCGCGTGAATCTGCTCCGCTTCCAGCTGGCGCGCTACGGCGTACCCCGATACAACCTGGCGCAGCTGGATCCCGATCAGCTGGCTGATCTTCTGGGTCCGCGGTTTGACGCGGTCCTGGTGGACGCGCCCTGCACGGGACAGTCCCTGCTCAGCCGTGGCAGACAAACGCCGGCTGCCTTTCAAGCACAGACGATTGATCATTGCTGTGCCCGGCAGATGCGGATCCTGAATGCAGCCGCCCGGCTCGTGCGCCCGGGAGGCCGGCTGGTTTACTCCACGTGCACGTTCTCTTTCCGCGAGAACGAAGCACAGATTGAGCGGTTCCTGGCGGCACACGGACATTGGCAACTGGTCCCATGCCATCACCTGGCACCCTGGGAAACCGACGCCTATCCCGGCTGTTATCGGCTCTGGCCCCATCGTCACGGCTGTGGCGGCGCTTTTGCCGCCGTCATGAGGCACAACGCGACGAGCACCGAGACGGACGACACGCCGCAGTTCATGAATCGTTGCGAATCCAACACCACACTTCCTTTCTCGCTGGCCGAATGGGGATCCCTGAGTAACGCGGTCTTCCACGTGCGCGGCGACCGCTGCATTGCCTGGCCGGAGGCGCCGCCATTGCGAATTCACCGCGCGGCACCCGAGGGTCCCGAGATCGCCTGCCAGCGCGGCAAGACCTGGTTTCCCGCCCAGGCACTCGCGACCTGGCGCGAACGGAGTTGGTCACCTCGCGCGCTAGTCGAACTGGACAACGCCGCTGCGGCCGCCTATTTGCAGGGCGGAGTCGTGTCCACGCAGGTCAGAGGTTGGGCGGTCGCTGTCTGGCGCGGACGACCCCTCGGCTGGCTCAAAGGCGATGGCATGCGCGGCAAGAACCACTTGCCCAAGCCGGCCCGTTTGTCCGGCCGCATCATGACTTGATCTTGGGTGCTTCCAGTTCCACTACGATCTGGTTGGCACCCGCCTTGATCTCGCATTGATGGGTGCCGCCATCAATGCGTCGTGCATCCTCGATCGTCGGGCGCGGTTCCACGGCACCCAGATCCCAGACTTCGATACGATTCGCGCCAACGGCGGCGCCGCGCTCGGCCGGAATCTGGAAGTCCCCGCGACTAATCATGGCAAAGGCCACCGGACCGGCACTGGACCCTGTCGGCACAAAGGTAATCATGCCCCAACGGACCGGCTCACCGCCAATCCGTACGGTCCCCGCAACCGCGGCGCGCGCTGCCGTCGACAGAAACCCGGAAGCCCGCAACCAATCGGCCAAGCGCTCCTTCCAGGTGCCCGTCACCGGATCGCCGGGTGACAACCCAACTCCGTGTGGCCCGAACTGATAGACGTGCAGCTCGGCCGGCACATGTGCCCGTCGGCAAGCCTCAAAGAAGGCGAGGCTGTTCTCGACGGGCACCCCCGCATCTTCAGCGGTGTGGAACAGGAACACGGGTGGCGTCTTGTCCGTCACCTGCGTTTCGTTGGACAACGACTCAACCAGCTTCGGATCGGGGTTTTCTCCCAGCAGATTACGCCGTGATCCGCCGTGGGCGAACGGTTCCTGCAAGCTGATCACCGGATAGCACAGGATTGCGAAATCCGGCCGCGAACTGACGCGCTCCACCGGATCAGAACTGGCCGAGTCTCCCGCGTCAAAGTGCGTGGTGGCCGTGGCCGCCAGATGGCCACCGGCCGAAAACCCCATGATGCCGATCCGGCTTTCCGCTACTCGCAGCCGGGAGGCATGTGCCCGCGCGTAACGGAGTGCGCGTTGAGCATCTTGCAGTGGCGCCGGGTGGTGATAGCGCGGGCCGAGTCGGTACTTCAGCACGAACGCGGCAACGCCCTGCGTGTTCAGCCACCGGGCTACCTGCTGGCCTTCGTGATCCGAAGCCAGGACCGCGTAGGCCCCTCCCGGGCAAACCACGACTCCGGTGCCCGTTGCCTGCTCCGGTGCGGGCAGGTAGATCCGCAGCTCCGGCCGGTCAGCATCCTCCTGGCCGACGGCGCCCGGAGCTCCCTCGGGCCATAAGACTACCACGTCCGGCGCAGCCGAGCGAACAGGTCTTGTGATAATCAGAGCCAACGCCAGATTGCCTAGACCGATCCAGAGATTCGCCGACCAGGTACTCATAGTCCCCACCTCAACCGCACCGCTACTTGGATACCGAACGCGATCTCATTTCTCACCGTAAGCCGAGCATTGTACGCCCAGGCTGCGTGGTCCGCGACCTCGTGGGTACTCTCCAGGCAAGCGTTTACGGTCGGCCAGATACTAGCCTTGCCGATCCAAGTGGCTATACTAGTGAGGGCCCGTGTCTAGGGGATTTCTGCTAGGTTCTGTGGTTTTTGGGGGTCTGAGCGATTCGGCGGCACCGCTGTTGGAGTTGAGGCCATGAAGTGCACGAAATGGGTATTCGGGTTGTTGGTGTGCGGATGCGTCGCGACCGCCATGGGGCAGTTCGCCATGGATCCGTTCATGTGGGGTGGCGGCTTCGGCCATGCTTCCACGGCCGAGGAAGGTATGGCCCGCGGCATGGCGGACGTGATCCGTTCCGCCGGTGCAGCGAACCTGATGAATTCCCAAGCGGCGAGTAACTACGAGGACGCTCGCAAGAAGTACATTGAAAATCGGATGATCTGGACTAACACGTATTTCGACATGAAGCGCGTGAACAAAGAGGCGCGTGACGCCGCGCGTGCCAAACCGCCGTCGCAGGAACAGATGGTCCGCATGAGTTCGGCGAAGCTGCCGGATCGCCTGGCGCAGAGCAAGCTGGACCCGGTGTCGGGGACCATCAAGTGGCCGATGGCGTTGCGCGATGGGGCGTATACCAACTACCGAACGGAACTCGAGGGTCTGTATGCCGAGCGCGCAAAGAACGGTTATCTCAGTCCCGAACAGTATCTCGCAGTCAAGACGCAATCCAAAGGCATGTTGGAGGAACTGCAGAAGAACGTCAAGAAGTATCCCACGAGTGCTTCCATTGAAGCGCGCAAGTTCATTGAATCGCTGGCGTTTGAAGCGGATCTTGATCCAACCAAGACATGACGTTCCGTCACCAGTGTAGTGGTTCTCGTCGTTTTCCCTCTTTGTTACTGAGGTTGTTCCATGCGATGCATCGTTGTCGGAGTTTGCACCACTCTTGCGCTGTGGATGGGAACGGTTGTTTCAGCGGCTGAGTCGGATCTGGCCAAGTCGATGGCAGCGCTGGCCAGCCCGGATCAAGCGCAGCAACTGGAAGCCGAAGATGCGCTCGGCGATCTGGGGGCTCAAGCCGCCGAAGCGATCCCGCTGCTGTTGGCGAAACTGGCGGATGACAACGCCGAGATTCGCTGGCATGCCTGCCGGGCTTTGGGGGGTATCGGGGCGAAGCCGGAGGTGGTGGTTCCCGCTCTGACCAAAGCGCTGGCCGATCCGGATCCCCAGGTGCGGGCCTACGCGGCCTATGCTCTGGGACGGTTTGGCAAGGCGGCCCTGCCCGCCGTCGAAGCCTTGATCGGCACAGCTCTGGACAAAGAACCGTTGGTCAGCCGCGTGTCGATGCAGGCGATTCGGGCCA
>Ga0233425_10001672_pt1 | contig 48073 bp, 39 predicted proteins | sample Watercolumn_Towu_2_FD_181712 | JGI IMG/M metagenome (GOLD analysis project Ga0233425, IMG submission 181712) | Freshwater microbial communities from Lake Towuti, South Sulawesi, Indonesia - Watercolumn_Towuti2014_140_MG | ecosystem: Environmental > Aquatic > Freshwater > Lake | place...
CACGGCGGTTCCGTGGATAATGAAAGGGTTCGACGCCGGAGTGGGGCTGGATTACTCGCTTGTAGACCTGATTGTTGGGCGGAAATTCCTTGAGGAGCGCGGCATTGAAAACATCACGCTTGTCTGTGCCGATGCCAGATGCCTGCCGTTTGCGGACGGCCTGTTCGATTTCGTGAACGCAACGGACGTGATCGAGCATATCGTTCCGGGGCAGAAGGACTTCCTGCGGGAGATCAGGCGCGTTCTGGTTTCCGGCGGAGGTTTCTATTTCAATTCCCCTAACCGCTACAACATTTTCACGCCCGAGCCGCATGTGCTGGTGCGGTTTGTCGGATTCATGCCGCGCTCGCGCATGGACGGTTATGTAATGATGATGAAGGGCGTGAAATACGGCGCGATACGGCTGCTTTCGATGCTGGAATTGAAGCGCGTTACCGGGGATGTCTTCGGAAAGGGGTTTCTTCTGACCGGCCCGTTTATCGACATGAGCGCGCCGGCCACCGACTTCAAGCGCCGGATCGTGAAAAAGATGCCGTTTCTGCTGGCTTTCGTGAATGCGTTCATGAAGCCGGTCACGACAAACTATCAGGTGCTTGCGTTCAAGCCATGAATCCGGGCGGGAAAACAAGGGTTTTAATTACCGTCGATACCGAAGCCGACATGCGCGACGGACGGATCATCCCGCCTGAGCTTATGATCTACGGGCGCGTGGGCGGGCAGGAATACGGAATCAACCGCATGATGGACATTGCCGACCGGTTCGGCGCGGTTGTCACCTTTTTCGTGAGCGTTTACGAGCACCGGCAGCTTGGCATGGGGCCTGTGCGGAAGGTCTGCGCCGACATAGATTCGCGCGGCCATGAGGTTCAGCTTCATACCCACCCGAACTGGATTTACGATCACCGTTTCATGTGGGGCTATCCGCTGGCAAAGCAGGTGGAGCTGATAGCCGAGGGGCGCGACGTAATACGGAGTTGCATAGGGCGTACTCCGATTGCCCACCGTGCCGGAGGTTTCGGCGCGGACACAAACACGCTGCTGGCGCTTGGCGAAAACGGAATAATGGTGGACAGCACGTTTCTAAACGGCGAGTATTCCCGCCTGAGTCCGGCGGCGTTTCCGGCAAACGGCGTGGGAGTTCACGAGGGCGTGCTGGAGATTCCGGTTTCGGTCTTCGAGCAGTTTCGCGTTGGCGGTTTCAGGCCGGTAAAGCCGTTCGACATAAACACCAACAGCCTTTCGGAAATGATTTTCTTGCTTGACCATGCCAGGAGGCACAGGTTTCCGGTTGTAAACCTCCTGATGCACAGCTTCAGCTTCGTCAACCGCTCGAAAGACCGAAGATCGATCACGCCGAACACGCACGACATGAACAAGTTCGAGCGTCTGCTGGAATTCATGCATGATGACGGCGGATTCGATGTCGTGGGCATCGGCCGGTATTACGAAATGTTGCGGTCATCCGGCGAAAAACCGCCGCTTGAGGGCGGAATGCCGGTTTCCGGCGTGGCCAGAACAGTTGCGCGCGCCTGCCGTTATCCCACAAAGGGCAAGGCGAACATGGCGATAGCCGGAGCTTTAGCGCTGCTTCTGCTGTCGATTCTGGCCGCTGTTTGTCTTTTTGCGAGATGAGCAACGGCAAGCTGAAGGTTCTTGTCGTCTCCGTTCTCTACCCCAGAAGCTACAATCCAATGCTCGGCGTGTTCGCGCATCAGCAGGTCAGGCATATCGCGTCGGCGGGCGCGGATGTTCGCGTGGTGTCCGGCGTTCCGTGGGCGCCGCCCCCCCTCTGGTTCAAGCCGAAATGGCGCGCATACGGTGAAGCGCCACGCGAAGGGAACGTGGACGGCGTGAAGGTTTATTATCCGCGATATGTCGAACTGCCCGGCTCGATAAATTTCAGTTGGTCCGGAGTGGCCCTCTATGCGGCTATAAGTCGCGCGGTCGCGCGGATTCACCGGGAATTTCCTTTCGATATAATTCACGCGAACACGATTGTTCCCGACGGATTCGCCGGAGTGTGGCTTGCCCGGAAATACGGCGTGCCGTGCGTCTGCGTGTCGCGAGGCGATCTCAACATATATCCGCATTACGGCCCGATGTCCATGCGGGCCACGAGGTATGTGCTCAAGCGGTGCAGTAGTCTGGTAACCGTAAGCGGCGATCTTGCGCGTGTTGCCCGCGGGCTGGAGCCTGAAACGCCCGGCAACATCGCGGTTGTCTATAACGGCTGCGATTTCGAGCGGTTCAGGCCCGCGGATACGGGCGAGATGGCTGAACTCAGGCGCGAATTGGGAATTCCGCCGGAAAAAACGGTGCTGTTCCTGCTTGGCGCGCTGGAAGACAACAAGGGCATATTCGAACTGCTCGAAGTTTACAAGCGGCTGGCGGCCAGATGGGGCAACGGCGTTCATCTTGTGATGATCGGCGGCGGCAAGCACGAGACGGCGTTTCGTTCCCGTATTGCCGAAATGGAGCTGGACGGTCTGATTACGCTTGCGGGTTCGGTCTCGCACGCGGCGGTTCCGAAATGGGTTCGCGCCTGCGACATCATGATATTCCCCACGCATTACGAGGGCGTGCCGAACGCCGTGCTTGAAACCATGGCCTGCGGCAAACCGGTGATAGCCACGGCAGTGGGCGGAATACCGGAGATAATTCGGGACGGCGAAACCGGATACCTTGTGGGCGTGAAGGATGTTGACGCGATGGTGAGGTCGGCTGACGCGCTTGTGGGGAGCGCCGGACTCAGAAGGAAAATGGGCGATGCGGCCTCGGTCTCGGTTCGCGCCCACGCGTCGTGGAAGAGGAACGCCGATTCCATGATGGCGGTATACAGGGAAGCTATAAGGATGAACTAGCCATGTGCGGAATCTGCGGCATATATTCGTTTCCGGGCGGCGACATCGCTTCAGCCGTGCGCGCGATGAACGCGAGAATCCGGCATCGCGGCCCGGACGACGACGGGTATTTCGACGCGCCGGGAGTGTCTCTCGGTCACAGGCGCCTGAGCATAATCGACCTTTCGAGAGGACATCAGCCGATATACAACGAGGACGGCTCATGCGTGATCGTCTATAACGGCGAGCTGTACAACTACAAGGAGCTTCGCGCCGGTCTGATCGATGCCGGGCATGTTTTTTCCACAGAGACCGATACGGAGGTGATTCTGCACGCATACGAGCAGTACGGGGCCGATTGCGTGGGCCTGTTCAACGGCATGTTCGCGTTTGCTATCTGGGACAGCAGGGCCGCGCGGCTCTTCATGGCTCGCGACCGCGCGGGCATCAAGCCGCTGTATTACAGGTGGGACGAGGGGCGCGGCAGGCTGACCTTTGCTTCGGAGATAAAGGCGTTTCTGGGCGATCCGCTTTTTAAGCCGACGCTGAACCCGGAAGCGCTGAGCGACTATCTTGTGTTCCAGAACCTGCTCGACGACAAAACGTTCTTCTCCGGCGTGCGGATGCTGCTTCCGGGCTGCCGCATGGCTGTCAGCGCGGGAAAAATGTCGATAACGCGCTATTGGGAGCCGTCATTCGAAAAACGCCGTCTGCCCCGCCATGAGGATTATCTGGCATCATTCCGCGATATTCTGCGAGCCTCGGTGAAGCGCCAGCTCATGAGCGACGTGCCGCTTGGCGCGTATCTTTCGGGCGGTTTCGATTCATCGTCGGTTGCCTCATACGCGGCGGAACTGAACGGCGGCCGACTGGATACGTTCACCGGCTATTTCGGCGAGGGCGACGCCTTCGACGAACGGGCGGCGGCCATGACTGTCGCCCGGCGCATCGGCGCGCTTCCGCATACGGTTGAAATAGGCATGGACGACTTCGACTCCACGATTTTCAGGATCGTGTATCACCTTGATGAGCCGCGCGTGGGGCCGGGCGCTTTTCCGCAGTATCATGTTTCCCGCCTTGTGTCGGAACATGTGAAGGTGGTGCTTACCGGGCATGGCGGCGACGAGCTTTTCTGCGGCTATCCGCTCTACAAAATGCATTATTTCGCCCGGCTCATCGCCCGCAACCCGCTTCACGCGGTCACTCTCATCCGGAACCTGAAGCCGGGCGAATGGAAGGCGGCGGTGGTGAATATTCTGATGCCGCTTGTTTATCCGGAGATGGGACTCGGGCTGAATCTTTCCATGAGCTACAAAAAATGGCGTGGAATGCTTGGAAGCGGATTAAGGGAAACCACCGCCGGGTACGATCCGCTTGGAAGCCTGAAATCGCTTCTGGCTGACGCGCCGGATGATCGTTTGGACAGGGTTCAGTATCTCTACCTCAAAACATATCTGCCTTCGCTATTCATCGTTGAAGACAAGGTTGGCATGGCGCATTCCATCGAGGCGCGGCTTCCTGTCTGCGACAACGAGATGATCGACTTCGCTCTTTCGGTTCCGTTCGAGGACAAGCTTGCGGGTTACGACCTGAAGCATATTGTAAAGGAGGCGATGCGCGAGCGCTTGCCCGCCGAACTCTACAACCGCCCCAAGATGGGTTTCCCCACGCCGATAGACAGGTGGTTTCGGCAGGGGCTGGGCGGATTTGTAAGCCGCCTGTTGCTGGACGACCGATGCCTGTCCCGCAGAGCGTTCGATCCGGACATCATCAGGACTCGCCTGAAAGAGCATGTATCCGGGCAGCGCAACCGGCAGCACGTTTTATGGCAGATGCTGAACGTTGAGATTTGGCACAGGATTTTCGTGGATGGCGATAACGCATTTATGCTGAACCAAGCGTAACGCTAGTAGATGGAACGGCTATGCACTTCCTGGATTGGGAGCCGTGTCAATGGCAACTTCCTCGCTTTCGCGCCAAAGTGACTCCAGTTTTTTAAATGCAACTCTTTTCCCCGAATGCTCTGCTTCGGCATCCAGGCCGGACGAGTATACAATCGCTCCCGTTGTTTCGGGGTAATGCTTCATGAATATCTTCATGGCCGCCGGTATTTCAGGCGTTCGCAAGGTTGACTTCACCTCCACCAGAAAGGGTTTTCTGTTTTTCAGCAGGACGAAATCGATTTCCTGCCCGGCCTTGTTCCGCCAGAATTTCAGTTCCATGTTGGGCTTGAGGCGCTGAACCAGCTGGAGCGCGACAAAAGACTCATGAACAGCCCCGATGTCGCCTCTTTCCCCTGGCAGGCTGAAATCGCGCAAAAGGGCGTTACGCACACCCAGATCGTAGAAATAGAACTTCCGGGACTTCTTGAGTTCGTTGCCGATATTCCTGGAGTACGAGGGAATGGAATACAGGATGTAGGTTTGCTCAAGAATCGAGAGATGCCTTTCGATTGTGCGGGCCGTAAGGCCGATGTCATTGGCCAGTCCGGCCACCGAAACCATCGATCCCTGGCGTTCTGCAAGAAGATAGAGCAGATTATTGAATGCCCTGAGGTTCTCTTCCCTGATCAATGACTTGATGTCTTTCTGGATGTACGTTTCAAGGATCTCGTTCAGCAGGCGGATTTTCTCATCCGGACCGGCGTGGTGAATCAGGCCCGGAAGTCCTCCGAAGGTCATATGCCCGGCCAGCAGGCCCTGCGGGTCATCACCCGTTTGGGCATATTCGGCAAAGGAAAGCGGCATCAGCCTTGCGACCAGCCGCCTGCCTGCAAGGCTTTCCTTCAAGTGCCTGTGCATCTCAATGGAGGATGACCCTGTGGCAACAATCTTTGTTTTTCCTCCCGCGTCATAGACGGCCTTGAAGAGCCTGGAGGCGTTGGGCAGATAATGAAATTCATCGATGAAAACTACATCGACACCGGTTGTCAACATGCGGAACAGCTCATTGTCGTCCTTGTTGAATGCCATCAGATCATGCGGAAGCTCCAGGTTGAAATATAGCGTGCGCAATCCTTCCGTCGTGGCAGCGCTCTGGAGTTGCCGCATGAGGAATGTCTTGCCAACCTGCCGTGGCCCAAGAAGAATTGAAACCTCCGGACGTTGCAGGTCAGCCAGTAACTGCTTGTAAATATGGCGGTTTATATTCATGTTGACTATTCTATACTGCTAGGGCTAAAGGGTCAATTCCATTTTGTTACAACAAGTTGGGGATGACTTATTATAATTAATGCCAGTGAAAGCAGGCCCGTTTTCCACCGCCCTGTGCCAAACTATGGGACAGCAGTGATTTAGGATATAATATTCCATTCCGGCACGGCCGGAATCTCGGCAATCGTTTCCCGTATGAAAAAAAGCGGCAAGGAGGGATCATGAAGCCTGTTGTAACAATATCTCCGGTTTTGTCTGTCAGCATAGAAAGCATTATTCCATCTCTATTGGCGTGCCTGTTTCTTGGTTTTGCATGTATGATTCCGGACGTTGCACACGCAGTCGATTCCACTGAGGCGCACAATGCAACCGTCACTGCGTCGAACACGGCAATACAGGTTTCCGCCCCTTACAATAACGATGCAAACGGCAACAACACGTTGACAGTCGAATGGGATATCGACACAGGCGATTATTCGTCCGCATGGGTGCAGTCATTGCCTCACACCGCTTCGCCATATCGCGGATCGATTACCGGCCTTACCGAGGGGCAGGCATATCGCGTGAGAATTACATTTGGCGACATCGACGGAGTTACCGGCAGCGCGGTGCAGGAATTCCGGAACATCGTGACCATGAATCCGATGATTCACGCATCGGCCACAACCGGATCGACGAAATGGCCGAACGGATGGGGCGTTCCCGGAGGTAAATACGGCACGTTCACATGCGACACATGCCACACAAGGGATGCCACGGGGAACATCAAAAGCATACGCGCAACGATCACATCGGCAAGCTATCCCGCAGATATTTTACCGTGCGAAAGCGAGACCTCTCGCGGCTGCTCGGTATCGTTCCTTACAACGCTCGACACTCCCGGCACATATGGCGACGACAACGGCGGTCATCTGACGTCAAACAAGGTCTGTGAATCGTGCCACAGCCTCACCGCTTACCATCGCTACAACACCACAGGCCAGACTTCTCTGGAGCATAACAACCGGCAGGACTGCGCCGGCTGCCACAAGCACGGCGACGGATTTAGAGAACCGAGCTGCAATTCCTGCCACGGCTTTCCACCGGCCGACAACACCACTATGGTCGGATTCATTTCTCCCAGCGCGACCGGGTCACAGACAGCCGGAGCGCACTCCGCCCATGTCGCAAAGGGAATCGCATGTGAAATATGCCACAATGGAAGCTCAGGAAGCGGCCCGACACACAATTCCGGCAAGATCGTGACGTTGGGATTCTTGCTCTTCGACGGGGCATACTCGGGCGGAACATACAACGGCCAGACAACCGTTAACTACAACACAAGCGAGCCGAACACGGTTGCAACAACAACCGGCGCAAGAACATGCAGCGCGATATATTGCCACGGATCGACGATGACACCCAACGGCGGCTCGAACATAACCCCGAAGTGGGACACGCCCGCAACCGCGGCATGCGGCACATGCCATGGCGCAACCGCCGACAACGCGCCATGGAGAGGGCAGCACAGCCGCCACACAGACTCGTGGTACGGATACAATTATCCGTGCGAATACTGCCACAAGAACCCGTCGGTCGACGCGTCGCTTCATGTAAACAACAGATCGGAGATTATTTTCTCGAACGATCCCAAGGTTGCCGGTGGAATTTACAGCGGAACACCCGCCATGCTCGACTCATACGGCACATGTACGCAGGTTTATTGCCACAGCAACGTGCAGACAAGCCCGCCGGGAGGGGCATTAACCTACGCAAACCCGAACTGGGGCGTTGGCTTTGGGGATCAGGCATGTAATCTTTGCCACGGCGGCCCTGCCGAGCACTTCGATGTGCCGGTAGATGGCAATACCACGGGAAGCCACCCGAAACATGCCGCATTCGGATATAACTGCACTCACTGTCATGCCGCATACACGGATTGGGATCCGGACGATCCGTGGACGACATGCTACATGTGCCACCCGTCCATTCATGCAAACGGAGTGGTCAATGTTGCCGTTCCAACCAAATACGGCGGCAGTTATTCCGGCACGCCACCGCCGGGCGATGCCTACGGCGACTGCACGAATGTATATTGCCACAGCGACGGAGCAGGACATTTCCGTGCTGTTGCATGGGGAACATCCCTTGCCGGATGCTCAAGCTGCCATGACATTCCGCCGTCGACCGGAGCGCACACGCTGCATACGGCGCAAAGTCTGAACTGTTCCGAGTGCCATTATGCCACCACAACGGACGGAATCACCATCATCAATCCGTCCATGCATATTAATATTTCCGTGGATGTTTCTTTCAGGCTGGGCGGCAGCTACGACAAGCCGTCGAGATCATGCTCTTCCGTTTCCTGCCATGTTAACCGGACATGGCCGTAGGGTTATCTTATGATGGAACAATCATTTCGGACATTATCCGTTGAGTTACGACAGACATCGCGCTCACCGACAGCGGAGCACGGGAATGATAAATTCCGCTTGTCAGCAATTTCATGCCTGTCTTACCCATCGCCCCTGCCGGACAGCACCACATGCCGGAACTTGTGCCATATCGTCCGTCCCATCGACCGCTTGACGAGCGTTTTCAGGCGATCCTCGACTATCATGCGCCCAAGCACTCCGGCCTTTCTCCGCATTATGCCCTCAAGGAATTCTACGCCGTTGCCCCGGCGTATGCCCACCCTGCCGTAAACCGCCGGAACCGAAGCGTCGCTTACCCGCGCAAGCGCCACATCCGATGTGCATATGGTTTCGTATCCGGCCTCGGCAGCGGCGCGAATGAGGGATGGGCACGCAAATCCGTAGGGAATCGAAAACGATTTGACGGCGGATCCCAGCCGGTCTTCAAGAATCCTCCTCGAATCGAGCAGTTCCTTCAGCATGTCGGCGGGCGCAAGATCGGGAAAGCAGCAATGCGAACAACTGTGCGAACCGATTTCCATCCCATGCTCCTGCATCTCCCGAAGCTGCTGCCAGTTTACATATCCGGCCTGTCCGACGAAATCCGTCGCAATGTAGAACGTCGCCTTCATGCCTTTGCCGGAGAGCGCCGGATATGCCGTTTCGTAATCGCTGAGCTGGCCGTCGTCGAAGGTGATCACAGCCGATCCGGCAGCATCGGCAGGCGGCAGACCTTGAATTTCGGCAACAGTACGGGTACGGAATCCGTTGTCCGCAATCCAACTGATGTGAGCGTTGAACTCGCTTCTGCGCGACAGATATGGCCTGTGTCCGGGCGGCCAGGAATCGACAGGCGTATCGTCGGGCAGAATTACGTGATAGACGAAAATTGGAACGGTTGGGTCTGTCATGCCGGAAACATTCGATCAGGGTAATAGCTTCGAGATAGCCTTGCGCGGCAATGCCGCGAATTTCCTTGTCTCGCTGACCAGAAACGGTATCGGATCGTCCCACGCAAAAACCGAATATATCTTCTTGCCGCGAAGGGAATTCAGCCAGCCAGTCAGGCTCAGCGCGCCAGACGGGCGGTATCCGCGAATGAACGCCCTCAAATCCATGCCGAACGCCAGCCATTTGGTGTCCGTACGATAATCGGTCTGGAGCGCAACTCGTTCGCCTTGCAGGTGGCGGTGCGCGATATGCGGAATGTTTATGCCGGATGCCGCGCCCAGATAATTCCAGAGGGTAAACCGCGCGTTGATCTCAAGAAGCACATAGCGGTTGCGGCGCGAGTCTCGCTTGAAGTCGAGCTTTACCGGCCCCACGAATTTCATGCGCTGCAGCAGTTCCGTGCCAAGCCGGATAATCGCGGGTTCCTTTACAAGCTCCAGAAACGAGGACTCGCCGCAACTCATCGGATATGTCCGTATCTTCCTGCCGGCGAAGCAGGCAAGCGGCATGGAGTTCTCATCGAAATACGCGTGATAGCTGTAAATCTCCTCCTCGCCGCCCTCGATATACTCCTGAATGACGAATTCGCTGCCGAACTCACGGATCAGATCGAAAAGGAAGACGAACTCGTCCCTTGTGCGCGCCACCAGACCCTTCTGCGGCTGGCCCTTCGCGTATTCCATTACAGCCTTCGACTTGAACCATCCGATATGCGAATTCGGCTTCAGAAGACAGGGCAGTTCAACCGCTCCAAGCGCTTCCGCCGCAGACGCAAACGATGATGACAGCAGCGTTTGTGGAGTAGGAAGATCGTGGCGGGCCGACAGGTCGCGGAAACGGGCCTTGTCTATCGTATCTTCTATGAACGATGCGTCGGGCATGAGGAAATTATAGTATTGCGACAATAAATCGCGGTTTCTGGAGATGGTCTGGAGTTTCTTGTCGTCGCCGTAATAAAGCACAGGACGGCCGGGCAGTTCCATGCCGATTGCAATCATGTCGTCGATGGCGCGATCGGTATCCGAAACCCAGTCGGCAATAATTCGCTTTCGGGCGCAGTACCGTGAAAATCTGGCAGGATCGTTGATGTCGGAGACGGCAAGCAGACAGTCTATGCCCGTGTCCTTGAAACATCTGACCATGCTGACGCTTCCGCACAGCACCGCCATGAGCTTGTCTTTGTTCATGCTCCCCTCCGCATAAGGCTGTCCAGTTCCGGTACGGATTTGCGGATGGCCGGAGGATTTAACAGAGCCTTCAGCATCCTGTTTCCAGTTCTCAAGACCGGATAAGGAAGGTAGGTTGCCAGAATCAGGACACGGGTTTTCAATCCTGGCGATATGACATATGAGTTTTTGAAAGCGGTTCGGGCTTCCGCCATGCGGCTCTCGCGCATGTAATGCCGGCCAAGCGAAATCATGTTGCCGGCCTGCCTCAGGTGAATAACGGACTCGATCGCGCGGTCTCCCGGATTCATCCTCAAGTGCTTTTCGAGTGTTTTTTCCATTCGCAGCAGCGTAACTTCTATCTGCTTGCTTCTTCCTCCGTGATGTTCACGGTAGATGGACAGAACATCATCGATGCAATCGATCTCGAACCGCCTTGCGATACGCAGCCACATGTCGTAATCCTCGATAATATCCGGCGACTGATCGTACATGCCCACCTTGTCGAAGCACTCCCGCCTGACAACGACCGAGCAGTTCGGGATCACGTTGTTCTGAAGAAGTTTCAGGTAGGCGTCGCCGCCCAGCCTGCGATACTGATCGAGGCCGGAAGGCAATATCCACAAGCCTTCGTCATCGAACGACCGTGCATCGGTGTAGGTCAGCCCCACGTTGTCCGGAAGCTTTCCGAAAAATGCCATCTGTTTTTCGAGTTTTTCAGGCAGCCACAAGTCATCTGCGTCGTTGAAGGCCATGAACGCGCCCCTGGCGGCCCTGATGCCGGCATTCCGGGCGCTTGACGGGCCGCCGTTTGGCTTGCGGATCAATCTGACACGTTCCGGATGCGATGCGGCATAGCGTTCCGCAATTGAAACGGTTGCATCCTTCGAGCCGTCGTCGACAATCAGCGCCTCGAAATCCGTGAAGGTTTGGGCCATCACAGAATCAAGCGTTTCCGCGAGATACTTCTCCGCGTTATAAGCGGGAATGATAACGCTTACAATTGGAGTTCCCATATCATGCCCCTGCCTTCTCGATGTAAAGCCGCTCATATCCCGACACGCATGCGCCTATCGAAAATACGTTTCTCACGCGTTGGCCTGCCGCCCGAGACATCGAGTCGCGTCCCGCCGTGTCGGCGATGAGCGCCGAAACAGCCTCGGCCAGACGTCCGGGATTTGACGGCGGCACGAGAATTCCGTTTTCGCCGTCGATGATAAGCGTCGGATTTCCGCCGACATTGGTGGCCACCATGGGGCGGCCTGCCGCCATCGCTTCCAGAATCGCAATGGATATGCCTTCGGTAAGCGACGGCTGTACAACGATGTCGAACATGGCCAGCAGTTCCGGAATATCGCGTCTCTGGCCGAGAAACCGAATATGACCGCCCAAGCCAAGCCTCTCGGCCAGGCCGGTTAGTTCTCCAAGAATGCCGGCTCCGTCCGCCCCCACGATCAACAGCCGCGTATTCGGAAAACGCTTCACTATCTCAGGCATGGCCTCGATCAGAAACCGCTGTCCTTTCTCGTTTCTAAGATTTCCCACTGTTCCTATAACTATGCATCCGTCCAGTCCCATCGCCCGTCTCAGAGCGGCGGAACGTTCCACGGAAACGACGTATTCCTCCGGATCGATGCCGTTATGAATGGTCGTGATTGCGCCCGGATCGATACCGCATTCGGATGCAAGCTCCTGCCTTAGCGGTTCCGAGACGGCAACCACCTTTCCGCCGACGCCTTTTATCAGCTTCAGCCCCATGACGCCTGATCTCACGCCGAACGCGCTTCGTCCGTGTACTGTGACGATCACCGGTTTCCGCGCAAGGCGCGCCGCAAGACCGGCATGAACCGTGGCCGCGACTCCATGACAATGAACAACGTCGATTTCGCGCGAAACCATCATGCGGGCAAGCTTTGCCATAAATAATAACGAGGGCAGCCTGCCCCGCTTCACCACCTCGAACGGGATTCCCGCGCTTCTGCACCCGGCATCGCGGTCGCCTTCCTCGAAAACCCATACGGATGGCTGAAATCCTGCCCTGTCGAGGTGCGTCACGACATCCACAATCACCTTTTCAGCGCCGCCCATCAGCAAGCGCTGGGTTACATGCAGAACGCGAAGTTTTTGGCCTTCGCCCATTATCCTGCCGCGCGGTTCCCGGATGCGGGAACCTTCCTGAAGACCATGATCATCGAATCGCCGGAGCCGAACATCCGTGCGACCGGATAAAGAGACCATACCAGACATCCGCTCAACAGGCGTATCAAAAGTCTGGGCAGCTTTTTTATGCCGTAAGACTTGCCGGGCCTGCCGGCAGGGCCAACAGGCAAACCGTAAGTTGCCGCAGCCTGAGATTCTTCGGCGCCTGCCGAAGGGGACGCGTTCTTCCGCAATGCGTTGATGATGGAATTTTCAAGTTCCCCGACAGTGTATGGCGGATGTATCTCGAAATCGCAGGCGTCCGCGAACTCAAGCCCGGCCTTTTCGGCGGTACGCCTGAGCGTGTCGCGAGAGAACTGGTATATGTGGCCGGGCGGTGTCGGATGTTCCCATGCGCCGATAGTCTTTCCGAACAGGGCATATGTTACTTGCGGGAAAAGTCCCTTAACATTAGGGGTGGAAAGCACCACGAAACCACCCGGAGCGGTTACGCGGGCCGCCTCCCTGAGGGCGCTGACAGGGTCGCGGAGATGCTCGATCACATCGAAAAGCGTGACCGCGTCGAATGAATCGTCCGGAAAATCGATCCGGTCTCCCTCCTGCACCCTTACAGCGTCGCCGAACCGCGTCCTGTTCTCGTTGACCAGCCGCCTGTTCAGATCGGTTCCATGGGGATTCCATCCCTCGGAAGCAGCCATGTCCATGAAAATGCCGGTGGAGCAGCCAAGATCGAAAATCTTTGAGACCGGACGGCTCTGCCTCTTCAGAAGACCGATGGCCAGCCGGAATTTTCGCACCTTGTGATCGTCGTGCGACTTGCGTATGCCGTCGGACGCCGGGTCTTCAGGCGCAGCCGGACGATTGTAAAACTCCACGAGTTCGCGTTCATCGTAACGCGGGTTCACATAGACAAGTCCGCAACCGGCGCAGCGTACGATATTGAAGGTGTTCTTGGTTGCCAGCAGCCTTGTGTCGTCTATTTCACAAATGGGGCACTCGACATGTTCCATCGATTGATCCTCCCGGTGCGGTATATCGTTTGTTTTTGAGGTTAATTATATTTATCCGCACAAGCCGCACCTGAGCATTACTGTCTCCAATAAGGAGGAAACATGGCATTATAAACCAGCGCAACGGCGTATGTGCAAATTATTTGCAGGCCGCATCCGGGAATATATCCAGCCGGCGAACCGGCACGGTGTTTCGTCCGTCGCGCTCACCGGCCAGAAGAATCCTCGCGTGATCGCCAAGGGTGACAGGCGCAAGGCCGTGGCGGCTTATCAGATGATTGGCTATCCCGAAAAAACGGTCGAGAAAACGGGCCACATCGTCGTCGGTTTTGTGGTAAGGCGAAGCTCCGGGATAGCATTCGTTCGAATGGAACATGATGTTGATCACACCGCATTCCGTTTTCTCAAGCAGGTGATCCGCAAGCCGCTTCATTTCATCGAACGACGAAACCGTGGGCCGCAGCCACAACAGGCTTGCAAGGCCAAGCCTGTTCAGCACTCCGCGCATACGCGTCCAGCCCGGTATCGAGAAATACCTTTTGGCAAGATATTCAGGCAGCTTGTGCGCAAGCCCCACTGTAAGCGGCGTCTCGACCAGTTTCAGGCCGTTTCCGGCTTCGATGATAAACGGTTGAAGGGTGCATGAGCGGAAGTCCGGCCCCCCGTCCGATGAATAATCGGTATGCGGCACAACGCTGGAGTCGGCCACGAAGCCGAGTTCGGCAAGCAGAACGGCGTCATCGAAACAAAATCCGTATCTGCCGGCGCGATAGCCGGTTGGCGCAATGCCGAGCTTTTCCCTGAACATGGCATGAAGCCCGGCCAGTTTCCGGCGTTTCAATTCCGTCGGCATTACATGGAGATACGTGGCCTTTCCCCCTGTTTCATCCGGAGCAAACGGCGGCGTGTTCCATGAGTGCAGATGCATTCCGATCTCGCAATCCGAAGACGGCAGGCCGCGAATGATGGCGCAGGATTCATCATTGTCGAGAACCGGATAATCAACAAGCCAGGTAGGGCGAATGCCCGCCATGTTGAGGCGGCGCTGAAGGGATGGAATGGCGGAGATATTGCGGACGGTGGTTTCCGGCTCGGGACGCCAGCGCGGCATGTCCTCCTCGGTGTCGATGGTTACAAGCAGGTATCTCACGCCGCTACCGTTTTTCGCTTGATAAAATGCTTGATTTCACGCAGTCTGTTCTCGACCGCGTATCGCATATGCTTTTTCTGCAATTTCACCCATGTCAGCCTGTTGGAGTGGGTGCCGAGGCTTTTTTTGTAATCTACGGCTCCGCCAAGAAAGTCGAATACCGAATGGCCGAGGCCGGCGTTGTACTTGATAGCCTCGATCAGGCTCACGAAGCCCGGACGCACCTTATTGCTCGTATAGTTGATCCCGCTCTGGTAGAAGAACACCTTGCCCTTGTATACGAAGTTGTAGATGCATCCGATAACCACGTCGCCCGCGGAAATCCGTGAAAGCTGTATCTCGCCGCTGTCGAAGCGCTTGCGTATCAGACCGCGATGGAATTCCATGAAAAAGCCGGTTGCGAATGCGCCGGGTTCGCCCCTTGCGCGCCAGGCCTTCTGGTGAAGCTCCACCAGTTCGTCGTAAATCTCGCAAGCCCGGTCAATGGTTGTCGCGCATTCAAAAATCACCGGCCCCGTCTGCCGGTATGTCTTGTAAGAGCGTACGACGTTCTGCCTGGTGCTCTTGCTCAGCAGCAGGTTGAAATCCTCGCTCTGTCTTACCATCTCCAGATCCACATAATAGGACGGCACGTCTTTTTCGATGACAAGCCTGCATGATGTATTCATGCCGTCGATGCATTTGCCCGGCATTACCGAGCGATCCAGCGCCGGAAGGAAGAATTCATCCCATTCCCATGGCAGCCCGGCAATAATTTCATTGAATGCAGCGCAGTCTAGGCTGCCGCCTCCGAGAATGCCATTGTATTCCAGGCATAGCGCATCGACAACAGGATTTCCGCTGGCGTTCATGAACAGCCCCCTGCCGGTGAAGACCTTGTGGCGCACCACCCTGGACTGGCCGACAAAGAAAGCGGCAACCGGCTCCGATTCCCTTCTTACCGCGACAAGACGCACGCAGTCCCTGTTTGGGAGGCTTCTAATCCAGTGTTCGATCCAGCCCCACGAAAGGAAATACGGCTCGTTCGAACGGCCCGCAATTCCTGTCCATACATGCTCGATTCGGCCAACATCCGACAGATCCATCACTTCGGTATTCATCGACTTTTCCACCGCCAAGTTCTGTTATCTGTGGCAGGATGCGGCTGAAATCTCCCGCCTTGCCTTCAGATATCCGTGAATGGTTCCGGCGTAACCGACTATCGCAAACCAGTTCGAGGCCGCCCTGAACCATGTGTCGCGTCCGGCCATGGCCTTGGCCCCTCTGAATATCATACCGCCCGCATGACGGATGATCTGCCATGCGTTCCTGAGCGCGAACAGCCTGAAATAGTCGCTTTGTTCGCTCATTGACGAATCGCGCGACCTCATGTATCCACCGTGGGCGTACTTGGCGGCGACTTCATAAAACTCGCGCGCCGAGCCGCGCGCCTCGTGATAAATAAGCGCTGACTCTTCGAACACGGTGCGCAGGCCGCAGATTCGTTCCATGCGCATGTGCATGTCTATATCGGCTCCGGATGTGAACCTGTCGGAATCGTATCCGCCCGCCTTAAGGAAAGCGTCCCGTTTCATCACATTGTTTCCGCCGCCCCACGGCACAAACTCCGTTTTTCCTATCTTGTGCTCGATCGAAAACGGATTCGTGGATGAATAATACCTCTGCGCGAAGGTTTCGCCCTCCTCCACAAGTGTTTTCCCCACGACGCATCCTGTATCTGTCTCGCCGATTCTTTTCATCAGATTCGTTACCCACGATGGTGTTGGAAAACAATCGGCGTCGATATTGGCCACATACGCCGAATCGGCATGGGCAACGCCTGTGTTGCGGGCGGCAGGCCAGCCTTTCCTGGACTCGAAAAGATACTTTACCGGATACCGCTTCACGATCGCCGCAGTGTTGTCGGTGGAGTTGTTGTCCACCACAACAACGTCGAAATCCGGATAATCCTGCGCCAGAACCGCCTTCAGACACCGCTCCATCGTCCGCCCCGAATTATAGGCGGCTATGACAACCGTTACTTTTGAATACAGCCCCATCACCTCCTCAGACTCATGTAGGTAAACACAACAAATATCATGCCGCGCGCATACACGCCCCATCGCTTGGTTGTTAATGCCTCAACGAATGTTTGTTGCGGCTCCGGCCCGCCTTCCGGCGTTCTGCCGGCAATAGTCTTGGCGCAGTATGCCAGACAGGACGTTGAGTAAAGCTGAATATCGTAGCCGAAATTTGAAAACTGACCGGCGAATATCAGGCCTATGAACGTTATGCCTATACCGTCGGCGATGCGTCGAAGATCAACCATGTCGGCACGTTTGCCGCAGAGCTTTCTGGTTGCAAGCACATCCTTGAATGTCTTGAGCGCAATAAGAATAAAAAGGGTTATGCCCACAATCCCTGTCTCGGAGGCTATCTGCAGTAGCATGTTGTGTACCTTGATAACCTCCTGCCCGATATCCTTGCCGCCAACCTTCAACTGCTCCGCGAAAGTAGAGTATTGGTTGAACAGATTAGGCGATTCCCCGGAGCCGACACCGAAGACAGGGTTGGCGTAAATCATGCGCCCCGCGCTGCTCCATAGCGCAAGCCTCTGACCGCCGGTTCCGCCCTGCTCCTTGTCCGCGGAGATGGTTCCGAAGCGTTCCCAATGCACGGACGAGACATTCGCCAATGCGATGGTCACCGGTATCAGTATCCAGAGCATCTTCTTGAAATTCACCAGCCTGAACGCAAGCATGGCGGCAAATGCGCCGATAACGCCCACATATCCGCCGCGCGAGTTGGAGCCGGCGATGCCATACAGCAGAAGAAGAAAATAACCCATCCCCTCAAGCTTCCGCATCCAGTCGGCCTTCTCGTCGGTGGAAAATACAACAGGATAGATCAGTACGCCAACAAGGGAAAACGCGTAGTTGTTCTTGTCTATGAAGAAGTACGGCGAATATCGGCCGTAATAGTTCGATACATACGCAAGATCCGCATATGCTATCACCATGATCCACAAGATGAAGACAAGCTTCTCACGGGTATCAATCGAATTTGTCAGAAGCAGGAAAATAAACAATCCCTTGAAATAATGGTCGATGTATTCGCCCTCCCACACAGCATAGCCGTTAACCAGCCGGGACAGACACATCCAGATAAAAAAGGCAGCCATGAGCTTGAACTGCGGAGCCAATATCAGGCGTTTTCTGGCCGAAACCAGCAGCGCGATGAGAGCCACCATCGGGGTAACAAAAAGAGGGCGTATCGATTTCAGCTCAACGTACAGATAGTTATAGTTCAGAACGTAGTACAGATAGAAATACGACAGCCCGTAGATCGGATCCTTGAATGACCAGAGCCAAGTGCATACGGTCAGAGTTATGAGAAATAATTCCTGCTTGCCCATGGGAAATATACGGTTTGTTCCTGTTATCGTACCCTATAAAGCTGATCGGTTTCATCTGTCAACATTCCGACTTCGCGCCATCCCCCTCAAATACCATGCCAGTGAGGACGGCAGCAGACGCTTCGCGGCGTTTCGCAAAGCCCTTGACAGCCAAAGCTGAGCCTCAAGCATGTTCGTTCCGGCGGCACGCGGACGAACGGTGACACGCAGGTTGTCTCGCGCCTCGTCTGTCCACCTGAATTTGTACTCTTCCGTGCCGCAAAGGAAGTCGAATTCGGTGCTGCCCTCCCTCACCGCAGCTTCAACAGCGTATCCGATAATCACCGATCCGGCATGATATTTTTCGAACTCGCTCAGTCTGCCGGACTGGTAATAGCTTGTTACGCCTGCGAACGAGAAACAGTAAAGCGCGGCAACGTCTCTGCCGTCCGCCTTCAGAAAGTAAAGCCGCAGCCAGCCTTTTGCCAGAAAATGCGATGCGACCGCGTTATGGAAACTCATGTACCGGGCGCTCTGAAAACTGCCGGACATGCCGTTCCAGCGGTCGTGGTGCATGTGCCGTAATGCCTCCATTCGTTCCGGAAGCTCATCCGGCTGCTCCACCCTGCAAAACGCCGCATTGAAATCCCTTTCGAACACTCGCCGGTGTTCCTTGAGCTTCTTTCTGAAATTCCTGCTTTTTCCGGCCAGAAACTCCTCCCATGCAGGCGCAAGCATGATATACGGACAGGTGGTGTGATGCCGTTCATTAAATCGCCATCCCAATCTGTCCGCCTCGCGCGCAAGCAGCGCAACGGTTGAAGAACTCTCCGGTATATCCTCAAGATCGAGCGTGTCCCACATGTGGCGCAGCCCGGCCAGCTTTTGCAGAACAGACGTGCATACCGCATCCTCCCAACCGGCGTCGGAGAATATGTCGAGATAATCCGGTGCAACATCGCCGCCCATGCCGATGAATCTGACCGCATATGCATGTGCGATTCCGAACAGCCTTATTTTTTGGCGGTAAAACGGGGCTATTCCGCGGATCGATCCGGAATCATCACGGACAACGATTATGAACAGACTGTTTTCTCCGCCGTACACGCGCCACCAGGCATCTATCCACTCCCACGTCAAAAAAATCGTGCAGGCCTTCGAGCGCTCAAGAAGCCGGTTCCAGTCGTTCCGGAGTTCCTTTAATGCGTCCGGCCCGGATACCACCTCGGCGGCGTCAGGATGCGGCGATATGACCGGCGAACTCACAAGCCGGCTTTCCGCATGAATTTCAGGACATGGTACGCAATCCTGTTCATGCGTATGTATGCCTTTTGAACGGGGCTGCGTCGTGGTCTTACAAGAAGGGTTCCGAAACCGTTGCGTTCGTTTTTGCTCCGTGCCGATTCCATGTCGTATTCGACCTTGTGAAACGATATCTCACCTGTTGCGTCATCGTAGATGATGTATGAAGCCCGTGGATCGGTGTCCCTGGACTCGCCCACGCTGCCGGGGTTTATCAGATAGCTGAAGCCGGGCTCGATCCTGAATGATGCCGCCTGCATTTTTCGTGTCCGGCCGCCGTCGCTTATGCGATATACCGCCTCAATGTGCGTATGTCCGAAGAATCCTATGCGAACCGGCTGGTGGCGTTCCATCATTATGCCGAGGCTCTGTGCCGCCGCGCGCGTTGAATTGATGTACTGATCCGTCGAATACAGCGATGAATGAAACAATATCGCCTTTTCCCCGATAAACCTCATGCAGGGCAGGTCCGACAGATAAGCCAGAGTGTCTTTGGTGACAACCCCTTGCGTCCAGAGAACAACCTGCCTGGCAACATTGCTGGAGCAGTGTTCAAACCCCTGCCTGCCGGCAACCATCAAGTCGTGATTTCCGGCAATCGAGATGACGTTGTATCGCCTCGCAAGCTCAACGCATTCATTCGGATTGCTCGAATACCCGGTAATGTCGCCAAGACATGCAAGAGCGTCGGCGCGCTGCTTGCCGATGTCGGCCAGAACCGCCTGCAGGGCTTCCAGATTGGCATGGATGTCGGAGAATATCGCGTGTCTCATCCTGTAATGAAAGCATATTTCAGAGCGATTCCGGGAATCTCAGGTGTGTCAACGGTATCGATACGCTGGCTCTTCCTGTCTCATCGGGAGGATTGCGTACCGTTCCGCTCAAAATTCTGCCGCCAAGGCGTATGCTTGTGTTGGCGGGATAATCGGTATAAAAAGTGATGCCCTGCAGATCCTCGACAGTCGGAACGAAATCGCCGTCGACGTCATCGCGAACCATTTCGATATCGATCACGGATTTGCCGTCCCTGCCTGCCGACCTCCACGCGAGGTTTTCCGTAACCATTCGAAATGTCAGAAGCTTTGATGTCGTGGTCACATAAATGTTTCCGGCATTGTAATGCCCGGCAATCCTTCTGAGCGTGGAAACGGCCGCATCCGGAATAATGGAGCGGCAACTGTCGGGTTTCCTGGCCATATGCACATACACCACGGAGCTTCCTCCCGTTTCTATCAGCCGGTCAAGGTTCCCTGCGGACAATGTATCTGCCAGTGAGTCGGCACCATCCGAAAACCAGTCTCCGTAGCGCTGAAAACAGTACACCTTGTCGCCGCTCGCAAGAGTCTGCTTGTAAATAAGCGGATTCTCCACAAGCAAATCCAACTGAGCCTTTTTGCGGGACAGTACGGGTTTTCTCGCCAAAACTCCCCGCGGCATCAGCTTGAAAACCCCATGGAGCAAAAGACTGCCGGCAAGCCATTTGCGTCTGTTCCCGCCGCGGGCAATATCCCCAAACCCTATACGTCGGCCCTGTCCGATCAATGGCGTCACGATCATGGGCCAGTAGAACTTGATGCCGAATTTTTTGCAAAGGTCGGTATGGTATTCGACTATTTTGGTCGAGATTCCTCCGCCGATCGAACGTTCGCGCATTCCTCCAAGGTAATTTATGTTCTGGAAGTTATGCATGTCGCCATGGTCGATCCATGTTCGAACGCGCATCCCGTGCCGTTCCATCTCTGCCAGAGCCTTCTCGGCATATGAACGCGTGAATCCCCCGTACTGGTTGAAATTCCCATACGTATGGAGGCAATCCAGATAGCCAGCCCTCACCAGCTTGCGTATCGCCCCGGCGTATGGTGAAGGTTCATCCGACAATCCTTCGAAATACGAGAAGGCACAGCTTACATCCGAATCGACGCAGTACATCCAGAATGAGTCGCCTATTTCAAGGTTCAGACCGGTTCCAAGTGATGTGTTCGCCCCAGTGTTCAGAAACCGGTGAAGCTCGATAAAACTTTCGAATGCGAATCCGTCCAGATCATTGCAAAGTGTAAGAGATGCCTTGTAAGGATATGGGTGATTCCTTAACGCGATTTTTGACATCATGACCCACCCTCTTTTGAGACATGAAGATTGTTGCAATAATTACATCGATGAAGTCATTTTAGCCTTATGCCGGGCGATGTCAAATTTGGGAGGGCAAGTGCGCCGGCGGCGCGATTCGGCGGACTACGAAATCCTGATCTCCCTGACGTTCCTGATCTCCCGCAGTTTTTCGAGCACGCGCGAAATGCGCTCGGTTGTGGTTGTTTCCACCTTTACCTCGAAGACCGCCGCGTCCTGAACGCTGCGTCCGGCCAGCTCGACCATGTTGAGGTGCGCCTTGTGGAACGCGGTTGTCACCCTGTTTCCAAGGCCGTATTCATCCTCGGCGATGATTTCCAGCAGCACGGAGAAAGTCGTATCCGGCTTGTCGGGCTTCCACTTGAGATCGAAGAGCTTGTCCTGCGCCGTACCCTCGATTATTTTACAGCCGGCCCGGTGAATGGCAAGCCTGTTTTCCTGAAACATGCCCACGCAATTATCCTTGAGAGCCGGGATGCAGACAGGACAATGGCTCACCGAAAAATCCAGGAACGGCACACGCACGAAGAGAGCCTTGGGTCTGCTCGAAAAGAGTGACGTGATGCGGTTGAAGAAGTTGGCTTCCATCATCCTTATATTCTCCATCCGCTCCTTGTTCACCACGCGCATGTCCAGCAGCAGTTTCTCGGCATTCTGCCTGTTTTCGAGTATCCCAAGCAGAACCGCCGACTGTTCCGGTTCCGAGTAGCGGTTCCTGAAGCGCCGCCAGAAATCATCCACGTCAACCTGATAGCGAAACAGCATCCGTTCCAGATAACTCTGCGCGTAGCCTGCCGCCGCTGTTCTTGCGCGGCGGTTCAGGTAGTTCGTTATCAGGCGCTTCGACCGCAGATTCGAGCATTTTTCCAGGGAAGAGTTGTCCGCTACCGGTTCCGCCGCCGTGTTCACGACTATCATGTCGCCGTCAGTAAGCTTCGTCTCGATCGGCACGGGCTTGCCGTCCACAACCGCGTTCAAAGCCCGAAGGCCCACCTCGCTGTGAATCTTGAAGGCGAAATCCAGCGCGGTGGAATTGCGTTCCATGTCGAACGGTTTGCCGTCCTTGGAGATCACGGTTATCTCTTCCGGATTGTGATACGCGAAAACGTTCTCGATATCCTTGAAATCCGTCTCCTCCTTCAGGTACGTCTCCAGATGGCGCATGTATTCCATATTTTTCGCGGCATCCTCGCTGAAGCCGTACGTGAGAATGCCCTTGCGGTTGAAGACGTGATATTCCTGAGTGGTGACGGATACCGGAATTTTGGTGTTGCCGTAGAGCACCTCGAAGTCGAGGCTCCGGTAGTTGTTGTTGCGCGGAGCGGAAATGTAGTCGTAGATGGAGCTTCGCACATGGCTGAACTGCTCGTTGATCACGCCCATCATGGTGTATGCGGAATACCTGTCGTTCACGATAATACGCAGGCGGAAGGCGTCGCCCGGCATCATGTGGTCGTAGCCCTGGTAGTCGACAAACGGCTTCCAGTACTCGTCCAGCGAAACCAGCGGCAGGCTGATCTTGCGGCCCATCTCCCAAATCTTCCCGGTGATCTTGTCCAGAGAGGGCCGGAGGTCGCGCTTTAGCTCCTTCACGCGCTCCGCGTACCGGACGGTTTTATCCGGGTCGAGCACCTGATGGCAGAGAAGCTCCAGCGTGTCGGCGATGTCCATGAGCGACAGCCGCACGCAGATCTTGAAATATATGTCGAGCGTCTCCTTCGCAATGCGCTGCTGCTTGTTGGGCGGCAGGCTGTCGATGGTCTTCATGTTGTGGAGGCGGTCGAAGATCTTTATGTAAAGAATGCGCGGATGCAGGAGTGAAAGATTGAAGAACTTGTCGAAGGACTCGATTTTCTTGTTCTTGATTTTCGTCATTCCGTCGACAACGTTCATCACTTCGGCCCCGAAGGCCTCCCGTATCTGCTGGCGGGAGATGTTCGAGTCTTCCACAACGTCGTGCAGAAGCGAGCCGAAGATCGAGACCGGATCGACCATGTGGTTGACCGAGAGATCGAGCGCCACGTTCATCGGGTGGAAGATATACGGCTCGCCGCTTTTCCTGAACTGGCCGTCGTGAGCGCGCTTCATGAACGAAACAGCGTTCTCAAGCTCGTCGCGGAACTGGATTATGTCGTTGTTAGAAAACGTTGTCTTGGAGTGAATGATTACGTTTTCGAGTATTTCCGTGAGGATGTCGTCGATGCAGGCATCGATCTCGGCGCGGGTGTAAAAATGCGGCTGGTTTTTGTCGGGCACGGTTTCCATGTCGTATGCGTGAAAGGTGAACGGCTTAAGTCAAGTCGTTATCGCTGTTTCGGTTTCACGGGCTGTCATGAAACATTATATTACATCCCGGCCCTCGATCGAAAACCCGAACGCCCTTCCGTCCCACTTCGCGGCGTACCTGAATTTCTCCAGTCCCGGATACGAACCCGAAACCGCGTGGTTGGCAACGATGTCCAGCAGGATCGACTCGATGCCCGGCGCGTCGGCCTCGTCGGCGCCGATTTCCGCCGCCATCTCCGCCGCCGTGCCGCGAAAACCGCCGCTTGCCACGCGCTCGACAACCGCCTTCGACAGCCGGTTGTGGTTGTCGGCGGAAAGTTTTCCGGCCTGAACGCCCGGCTGGTCGAACGGGTTTATTCCCCACATGCCGCCAAGAAACGCGACAACGCGCTCCTGAAGCGCAACCAGCATTCCCATGTTGAACTCGTCCTGACGCTCGAAGACAAGCGAAACGAACTCCCGCCCGTTGCCAAGAAGAGCCTTTTCGGTTCCCTCCACGAACGCCAGAAGCTGTCGGCCCATGCTCCCGGCCCTTTCGTTCGGGAAATCGGCGGCGCGGCTTCTGAAGCTTACAAAATGAACGAAACTGTCGCTTATCCCCTCCTGAATCTGCTGCATGAAGGCGTGCTGCTCGCCGGTTCCAACTCCGCCGAATATCGTGAGGCCGGTCGGCGCTTTCAGCTTCCTGCCGGTTATCGAAAGCCTCTTGCCGAGCGACTCCATGAACAACTGCTGGAAATAGTGGGAGGTTTCCTTCAGCGAATCGCTGTAGCCAAGAACTATCTGGTTCTTATGCCCCTCGCGCCTGATGAGGTCGTTGATGACAAGCGCAAGAATCATCGCCGGGTTTTCGGCCGGATCCGGCTTCCGCGTGAGCGCGTCCATATGCGCCTGCCCGCGCAGGAACGCCGCGAAGTCTATTCCGCCAAACGCCGCCGGAACCATGCCCACCGCGCTTCCAACCGAGGTTCTGCCGCCGGTTTCGGTGTTCATGTGAAAAACGTGCATGAAGCCCTTTTCCGCGCTCTCGCGGTCGAACGGCGAGCCGGGTGTGGTGACGGTGATGTTGTGGCGTCCGGCCTGAAAACCCTTCGCGGCAAGAAGCGCGTTGAACGCCTCCATGTTGCCCGCCGTCTCCGCGGTGCCGCCCGATTTCGAGATGTTCACCATTATCGTTGTGGAAAGATCGAGTTTGCCAACGAGCATTTCGAAGCCTTCCGGATCGGTATTGCATGCGAAATGCATTCCAAGCGGCAGGCCGCGCCCGAAGTTGTAGTCCGCGCCGTGTTTGGCTATAAGAAGCATAAGCGGCCCAAGGAACGATCCGCCGATGCCGTTTACGATAACGTCGGTGTAGCGCGCGCCGTGTTCGTTCACCGCGCGGCCTTCGCGTATTTCGCCTGTCGCGGCCTTTACCGCCTCCCATTGCGCCAGCGATTTCTTCAGGCCCGCGCCCTTGCGCAGGTTGAAGTGATCCACGCGGCGGCCCTCCGAAGCATTCACGGCGTCGCCCGCCTCGATCCTGCGCGAGAAGTCCAGAGCGGCGTCAATCCGCTTCCTGTCGCGCCGGATTGTTTTGTCGCGGTCGAAGCCGGTTGCGCCGGCGTAATTGAGCATGAATCCGGAAGCGGCGTCGAAGAGGCGGCAGCCGCCGAAGAAACGCTTTTCATATTCATCGATAGAGTTCATTTATCCACCTGTTGTTCAACCTGAATCCTGTCGCAATATGCATTATCCGATGGAACGGGCGTCAGCGCAAGCCGATTCAAGATTTCATTGCATGAACCGATTATGAATAAAACCGGATTGATGCCGTTCATCACATTGAAATCGGAGGAGCATTATGGTTCCCGGCATGACTATCAAGCGAAAGCTTATCCTTTCGATCGCGCTTGTTACGGCGCTTATGGCGCTTGTGGCGGTATTCTCATGGTCGGTTATGTCCGGCATTCGGAAAGCCAGGGCGAACCAGAACGAGATACGGCTTTCCTCCGATCTCCAGCTTCGCGTCGCCCAGATATGGCAGTTCTGCACCGACGCGTCGCTTGTGAGGGACGAGAGCGTCATCAGCGAGGCCAGGCAACACCTCGATATCGCGATGAAGAATCTCGACAGGCTGGACGAAATCAACGACGGTAACCCGGATCACGTTCGCAGGCTGAAGGAGCTTCGCAAGGATGTCAACGGCATGTGGGAAACCGGCAACCGGATGTTTGCCGCGTATCTGGTCGATTGGAAGAAGGGCAACGAGGTGATGCGTGAATTCGATGCCAATTCCGGCAGGGCGGTATCGAAGGCCAACGCCTATGTAGAGGAGGAGGAAGAAGACGCCGAGAAGCTCACCGATGAACTGATAAAATGGGTGTCTTTCATGGCGTCGCTGATGGCGTTTCTCGGATGCGCCGTGATAGCCGTGATGATTTTTCTCAGCAAATCAATCCTTTCGCCTGTGAGAGCCATAGTCGCTGAGGTGCGCGAACTGGCCAAGGGCGATCTTACCGTGCGGTCGAATACCGCATTTAAATCGAATGACGAGATCGGCGGCCTTGCCGTCGAGATAGATAAAATGGTCGAATCCTTCAACGGCATACTTACCAAGATTCTCGACACGGCCCACCGCACCATAGACGAGGTTGACGGCCTGCGGATGCGCAGCATGAAGATAACGAAAGAAGCCGGAAAGCAGGCTGACGATTCGAGCCAGATCGCAACGGCAATAGATGAGATGAGCCGGTCCATTACCGACATCGCGCAGAACGCCTCGGCTTCGGCCTCCACGGCTGAAGAGGCTATGAGCGTTGCCGCAAGGGGGGCCGAGATAGCGGTGCGGGCTTCCGGAACCGTGGGCAATGTGCACTCCACAACTCAGGAACTTGGCACAATGGTTGAAAAGCTTAACGGCAGGGTGGGTGAGATCGGCGATATTGTGACGGTAATCAAGGACATCGCGGATCAGACAAACCTGCTTGCCCTGAACGCCGCCATAGAGGCGGCCCGCGCCGGAGAACAGGGGCGCGGCTTTGCAGTCGTGGCCGACGAGGTGCGAAAGCTGGCCGAGAAGACCAAGACGGCAACCGACGAGATTTCACGCAAGATAAACGCCGTTCAGACCGACGCCGAGGCAACCCGCGTGTCGATGGATGCGGCATCGGTCGAGGTCGATAAATCCACCGAACATATAGAAAAAGTTGGTGAGGCGCTGACCGACATAGTGGAGAAGGTGCAGAGCGCAAGGGATCAGATAACAAGAATAGCCGCCGCTGTCGATCAGCAGTCCAGCACGGCCCGCAGCGTTGCCGGCAATGTGGAAAACCAGCTTGCCGGATCGAAATTGATAGATGAGATGTCGCAGGATTCGCTCAAGGGCGTTAGCAGCCTCATCGCGATAGCCGAGGATCTTCGCAAGGTGACAACCGAGTTCAAGACCAACGGCGGACATATCCAGATGCTGAAGCTGGCCAAGGGCGATCACCGCATATTCATTGGCAGAATCGCCTCGTGCCTGCTTGGGAACGTCAAGATCGATCCGTCAACGCTTCCGGATCATCACAACTGCCGTTTCGGTAAGTGGTACGACACCACCGGCCAGTCGGTCTGCGGCTCCAGTTCGAAATTCCGGCAGATAACCCCGCCGCACGAGAAGATTCACGCAATGGCAAAGGAAGCCGTATCTCTCTACAACAGCGGCAACAGGGCGCGGGCGATGCAGGTTTTCGAGGAGATGGAAAAGGTTTCCGGCGAGATAGCGTACCTGCTGGAAGGCGTCGCGCACGACTGCGGCGGACATCACGCGGAGGCGGTGCTGGCCGCAACTGCCGGCAGTACAGGGGCGCGGGTAGTGGCGAAACACTGACGCTGGCGCTTCAACTCCCTGCCTCACCCCGTGCCATGACCTCACCCCCGGCCCCTCTCCTGAAGACCTCACCCCCGGCCCCTCTCCTGAAGGAGAGGGGTGGAAGAGGGTGGATGGGGTGGCATAGGCAATGCTGTTGCTGATGCGATTGTACTCCTGAAGGAAAGGGGTGGAAGAGGGTGGATGGGGTGGCATAGGCAATGCTGTTGCTGATGCGATTTTACTCCTGAAGGAGAGGGGTGGAAGAGGGTGTATGGGGCGCTGCCTTGGTTTGTGGTAATTTATACCCATGACAGGTATATATGACGGCAGTCTCATCCGGCACGATGCGCTGAACATTCTGCTTCATCTTCTGGTGGCCGTTGCCGCGGGCGGCTTTATCGGGATAGAGCGGCGCTATCATGGCCGTCCCGCCGGGTTCCGCACTCACGCGCTTGTATGCATGGCGTCGAGCCTGTTGATGCTGGTTTCGATATCCCAGGCGAAATGGTTTCCGGCAATGACAGCCGATACGGTGCGTATCGACCCGACACGCATGGCTCAGGGCGTAATGACCGGAATCGGTTTTCTTGGCGCCGGCGTGATCATGAAGGAAGGCATCACGGTTCGCGGTCTTACAACCGCCGCGTCCATTTGGATAACTGCGTCCATCGGAATACTTGCGGGAGTGGGCTATTATGTGCCGGTGGCAATTGCGACATGTCTTACCGTCGGAGTGCTTACGGTGTTTAGATGGATGGAAGTAAGAATGCCCGCGCTCACCTACGCCCACCACCGCCTTCGCTTCAACAGAGCCTTGATTCCATCCGAGGAGGAAATACGCAAGCTCATATCGGATCACGGATTCACCATCGCCAACATGAGCTACAACCTGACCGGCGACGGCAGGTTCTTCGAATACAGCATGAGCATACGCACCGTTGACAAGCGAAACACCCAGCGCCTGGCGGAAACGCTTTCCCGGCGCGAGTCGGTTGTGGAGTTCCGCATAGCGCCGTTTGGGGATTGAGCGCGCCGTATCGGTGTTTGTCGGCAATTTTTCCGGCCTGTCCTGCCGTATAACATAATTTGACAACCGGCCTTGACAATATTTAGTATAGTTGCCTGTCTGAAACACGGACATTTTCGTTTCGAAAGGAGACGTTTCGATGCAGGTTATATTGGTCAGCGATGTCGATAAGCTCGGAAGGGCGGGCGATATCGTGAAAGTCGCGCCGGGTTATGCCCGTAATTATCTTCTTCCGCGCAAGTTCGCCCTCGACGCGAACCCCGCGAACATGAAGTGGGTTGAGTCGCGCAAGAAGAAAATACTTGAGCAGGCCGCGGCTGTTCGCACCGACGCCGAAGGCCTCGCGGCGCGCATTGCCACGCTTACCATTGTCATTTCAAAGCAGGCCGGCGAGGAGGACAAACTCTACGGTTCCGTCACGTCTTCCGAGATTGCCGAGAAGATTGGCGAGCACGGCATCGAGATCGACCGCCGCAAGATTGTTCTCGACGAGCCTATACGCCGCCTTGGAGAGTTCACCGTGTCGGTCAGGCTTCACGCCGATGTGGAGATTGCGGTCAGGGTAAATGTCGTGAGGGCAGGACAAGAAGCCTCCGCTTGATGAGCAGCAGATGAGGGAGCCGTCTTCCCTTCAGAATATTCCCCCCCAGAACCTCGATGCTGAGCAGTCGGTTCTGGGGGGGATTTTGCTTGAGAACGAGGCTATCGCCAAGGCGCTCGAAATGATCTCGGCGGCCGACTTCTACAAGGAGGCGCACCGGCGCATCTTCAACCGGATGCTCGACCTCTACGAGCGCAACGAGCCGATAGACCTCATAACCCTCACCGACGAACTGACAAAGCGCAAGGAGCTTGAAGGCGTGGGCGGCGCTTCGTATCTTGCCGAAGTCGTCTCGATGGCTCCGACAGCCGCCAATATCCGTCACTACTGCAAGATCGTCCGCGAGAAGTCCACGCTTCGCAGTCTCATAACCTCGGCCACCGAGATCGTGCAGGAGGCGTTTCAGGCTCCGGGCGGCGTGGATGAGCTGATCGACACCGCCGAGCGGAAGATTTTCGACATCTCCGAAAAACGCATCCGCCAGTCTTTCGTGCCCACGAAGGAGATCATTCACGACACCATAGAGATGGTTGAGCGGCTTTACGACCGCAAGGAGATGATCACCGGCGTTCCGAGCGGATTCCGCGATCTCGACGAAAAGACCGCCGGATTCCAGCCGGGCGATCTGGTAATCATCGCCGGAAGGCCCTCGATGGGGAAAACGGCCGTCGCCCTGAACATCGCCCAGAATGTGGCGATTCGCAACAAGGAGCCTGTGGGCCTGTTCAGCCTCGAAATGTCGAAGGAGCAGCTTGTGCTGAGAATGCTCTGTTCTGAAGCGATGGTGAATTCGCAGAAGGTGCGAACCGGATACGTGTCGAAGACCGACTGGCCGCTTCTCACATCCGCCGCCGGGAGGATATTCGACGCTCCGATTTACATAGACGACTCGCCGGTGAACACCGCGCTCGAAATGCGCGCCAAATCGCGCAGGCTGAAGATGGAGCACGGCCTTGGCCTGATCATAGTTGACTACCTCCAGCTCATGAAGGGCAGGGCTGGCATTGACAGCCGCGAACAGGAGATTTCGGACATATCGCGCTCGCTCAAGGCGCTTGCCCGTGAACTGAAAGTGCCGGTTATCGCGCTTAGCCAGCTCAACCGCGCTGTCGAACAGCGCAAGCCGCCCAAGCCGATGCTGTCCGACCTCAGGGAATCCGGCGCAATAGAGCAGGACGCCGACGTGATAATCTTCGTTTACCGCGAGGAAGTCTACAATAAGGACGATCCGAATCTGAAAGGCCGCGCCGAGCTGATCATCGGCAAACAGCGAAACGGCCCCATCGGCACGGTAAACCTCGCCTATCTGGAGGAATTCACGACGTTCAAGGATTTTACCGAGGGAGATTAGGGACGGCGCGTTTTTGATTCGTTGGGCGGCTCGCGAACCGCCAGTTGGGCGATTCGCGAATCGCCAGTTGGGCGGTTAGCGAACCGCCCCTACTTCTTGTCGAATATAGACTTCAGGCGCGGAAGCGCTTCAATCGCGGCGGCCAGACGCATCCGGTACAGAGCCTCGGCGCTCATGCGGGCGGCGTCTTCGGGCGAGATGCCCGGAGGCGGCAGGTCGCAGTTATAGACAAGCATTCCGAAAACCGAACGGAAGAGGCTTTTGTCCACCATGCCGATTTTTTCGGCCTCGTTGATGAAGTTTACCCATATCTCCCACATGCTGTCGTAGCTGTCGGCTGCCTGCTCGGCACGGAAGCGGCGGTTTGAATTGCTTGTTGCAGACTCGAATCCTGTGCAGGGATTTTCGTCGAGCAGAACATAGGTGAAGCCCTCGTCGTACAGCTTTCCGAGCGGGAAAAGGCGGCATACAAGCGGACGAACAGAGTACACCGAGCAAATTCTGCCGTTCAGAAAGCGGCAGCCGCGTTCGCGGTTGATCGTATATAGAGGGAATCCGGTTTTCGGATCGTGAGATTCCTCAAAATAGTCGTCTTCGAGCCTGTCGAATGAAATGCCGGTAAATGCGCTTATCTTCTGTATCTCGAACGGGCTTAGAACCAGCGGGTGGCCGGTGGTACAGCAGCGCATGTCGCAGGTGTCGGAGGTGCAGCGGAAGTTGAATTCATGATTTTCCGGTAATTGCCGCAGCGAACCGGCGGTTTGGGTGCTCATTGCTTTTTCCTGTTGTTTCCTGAATGTGTCTCGGACGTTTCGGCTGACCCGTTCATGATTTTTTCCTTGAGACGCGCGAACTCCTCCTCGTCGACCACTCCAAGCTCCCTTAACCGGGCAAGACGTTCGAGACTGCTTATCGTGTCGCCGTTATCGGAGCCGCCGCGAAGTTTCTCAAGCAGAAAGCGGTTCTGCGCGATGAGCTGCGTGCGCTTGAACGCGTTTCCCACTGTTACGAGCATTTCTTCGAGTCTGAACGGCTTTGTGACGTAATCGTATGCACCCTCATGCACCGCCTCAAGTGCGCTCTGAAGCGTGGCGAAGGCTGTTATGATGACCACGGAAGTGTCGGGATCGAGCGACAGCGCGCGCTTTAGCACATCAAGCCCGCTTGCGCCCGGCATCTTCAGGTCTGTGATTATGAGATCGAACCTGCCGTGCAGTATCCTGTCCATGGCCTGATTGCCGTCTGTTGCGGTATCGACCTTGTATCCCTCGCGCGTGATGATGTCGGCCACGACATCTCGCACGCTCTCGTCGTCATCGGCGATCAAGACCCTGAAATCCCGTTTTTCCATAAGAACGCATACTCCATCGGCTGCATTGATACGGGCTAATATTTACACGGCATCCGGGATCCCGATTCCGGATTCGAAATTATAACAAATACAGGCGGCTTTATTTTATTTTTCTTTTACCGATGAGCTTATTCATGGTGAAACGAGAACGTAAAAACAAATCTGCCGGAAAGAACGACCTTCATCCAAAAAGGCTCAAGCAGCTTCACGCTCTCACACGAAGAATAGCTCCGATTCTGGATCTGGATACTCTGCTCACCGAGATATACAGGGAAACCCTGGTGCTTTTCGCAACACGCGACGCTGCTATTGTGCTAAACGATGACGGCGAGGTGCATGGCGCCGACTGGCTTCTGCGCTCCCGCAGGAGCGACGGATTTCGCAATCTGAGGCTGGATACACGGAGGCCGGGCGGAGGGCGCTATATTGCAGGAATGGATAGTGCCGTGTGCATAGACGACATATTCGAGGCTGACGGCCTGACATCCGCGCCATCCTCCCGCATTGTGGGCGATGCGCCGAGGTCGGTTCTTGCCGCTCCGATAAAGGTTGACGGCGAAACCGTCGGCCTTCTTGTCGCGGGCCGAGGTTTTGGAAGCGGTTTCAGCGCCGAGGAACTGCATCTGATGGAAGTGTATTCGGGCCATGTTTCCACCGCGATCCGCAACGCCTTCATGTACAGGCGCGAGCGGCTGTCCAGCAGCGAATGGGTTAAGGCTCTGGATGCGTTGAACGATGGCATTCTTGTGCACGATTCGTCAAACAGAATCCTGCGTGTGAACCGGAAATTCGCGGACATTGCAGGCAGGCAGCTTTCCGATCTGACAGGCATTTCATGCTCCGATCTGCCGGGCGGAAGCGGAGGTTCATGCCCATACTGTTGCGGTTCGTCATCGGAGACATCCGCCGGGCCGGGCGTGGCGACTTTTCAGGTCAACGACGAACTCGGAGGCCTGCACAGCGTTGTGCATGTGGTGAAATCCGGCGGCGACGATAAAACGACCGCCTGGAGCGGGAGCCTTGAAACGCTTGCCGGTTTCATAAGCGGCATAGCGCATGAGGTGAAAAGCCCCATTACCGGGATCATCGGGTACAGCGAGCTTGCGCTCGAGAATGTGCGCGACAAGAAGTGTTCCGACGACAAGATTACCGACTATCTGAACCGTATTCATTCCGAGGGCAACCGCGCCTACCGCGTGATTCACGATCTGCTGTACTTTGCCAGGCGGCAGCCGTCTGAAAGCGGCCGGGTGAGGGTGAACGATCTGCTTTCGGCGCTGCTTGAGTCCGAGGCGCGCAGGATCGACAAAAACGGGATCACTCTGAAAACGTCGATGGGCCGGCCGCCGGATGTTTGGGGCGATCCGCGCCAGATTCAGCAGGTTTTCGCGAATGTGCTCAGCAACGCCATCCAGGCGCTTCTGCTTGTTGAAGGCGAGCGCGTTCTCGGCATAGAAACCGCCAGTGACGACGGCGGTGTCAGGGTTGTGATAAGTGACACCGGCCCAGGCATTCCCGCCTCCATGCTGAATAGGGTTTTCGATCCGTTTTACAGCACCGGCAATTTCGGCGACGGCATCGGTCTTGGCCTGAGTGTGGCCTACGGAATCGTCAATTCGCACGGCGGAGAGATTTCCGTGTCGTCGCGCGGCAGGGGCGCGGAAGTTGTCATCAGGCTTCCGCAGCGCAAGGGGCTGACAGAGCAGTCCGATAAACAAGAGCAATCCGATAAACTTGACAAAGAGGCCGTCGATTGAGTATAAATATTCTCCCTTCGGGCGGTTAGCTCAGCCGGGAGAGCGCAGCCCTTACAAGGCTGATGTCACAGGTTCGATCCCTGTACCGCCCACCATCCTCTGGGGGGCAGCACCAAGGATCACGGGTACGGCGCTTTGCTCAAGGGGAAATTGATGGCGCAGCGCCACAATCGCGCGATTTAAGCGCGCAAGGTTTGCGGGGTGGTAGTTCAGATTGGTTAGAACGCCGGCCTGTCACGTCGGAGGTCGCGGGTTCGATCCCCGTCCGCCCCGCCAGTAAACAACAGGGTCTGCCGAAAGGCAGGCCCTTTCTGTTATATATGAATTTGTTGCGCCTCATTCGTTTATCCTTTACAATCCCATAGTCTCGGTTCCGTTATGTGCGGAAATCAATCCTGTCTTCAAGGAGGCCCGCAATGTCAAGCGTCAGGGAATCAATCGATATCGACATGCCCGTGGAAAAAGTATTCGGATACGTAACCGATCCTGCCAACTGGACGAGGTATGTCACCAGTCTCACCGAAGTCCGCGACTTGTCCTCGCCGGATGTCGATAAGGGAACCTCGTTCGTGTGGGAATATCGTATGTTCGGCATGAAGTTCGGCGGCAGGGGCGTGGTTGAGGAGTTTCAAAAGAACCGGAAATTTTCGATGAAAATGGAAGGCGGAATGCCGATTGTGGAAAGCTTCGAGTTCGATGGCGCGGACGGCGGCAAGACCAGAATGACATTCGCCATTGAATACGAAATTCCTAACCGCGTGCTTTCGATGGTAGCCAATAGTTCGATTGTAGAGGGCTTGAACGCGAAGGAAGTCAAAAGCGTGCTGGACAAGGTTAAGACGCTCTGCGAGGCGCAGACATAGGTATTGCCGTATATGGGCGGCCGGACTGGCCGCCCATACAGCCGACATACTATGATTTGCATCATGTGGTTTTTTTCTCTCCCGGTTTATCATGGTTCATGAACGCAAGAGTTTTTTCAGCAATTGTTGTTTCCGTTATTCTTTCGACTCTTTATATCCCCAGCTCATTTGCCGCCGACACCGCTTCGGCCTGCCACTGTTTCCGTGACCGCGCCTACGATCCGGCGCGGAAAGCCTCAGCCGACGAGTACATATTGGCAACCGGCTTCAATTCGCTTCTGTCCGGCCGGTTCGGCATTATGAAGCGCGACATAGTGATGGCGCGCATGAACGGCACGGACGGCGACGACATGATGGTTGCGCTTTATGCGGCCCGAAAGGGAGGGCGTGATTACGGCATTCTTCTGGATAAACGCAAAGCCGGAACCTCATGGGCTTCAATCCTGCTGCCGGGGGAGATCCCGCCGGGCCTTACTAAGAGCGTTTCCGTTGCGGAAGCGGCGGGAATTGATACCGTTGCACGGTATTTCGACGTCGGCGCGGCCGATGTGGCCGCGTTTCGCAAATCAGGTTTCAGCCTCAAGGAGACCGCGCTGCTGTTCGGCTTGGCCCGCAAAACAGGCAGGACTGCGTCGGAATTCGCCGCAATGTCGCGCAAGGCACGGAAAAGCTGGGGCGAAATAGCGCATGAATTGGGCATCGAACCGCAGGCTGTGGGGCCGATGATGGAGGCTGCCGGTTCTGATCATTAAATCAATTTGATAGGTTATACTTGACTGCCAGGCGCGCTAAAGCAATTTTGTTGCGCGCCGATAGGCTTTCTGATCGGAGGCGTGTTGAGGCTTTTACTTGTATCCCCGCCGTTTGGCGAAAAAGGACAGATGTCGCAGGGGCTTCCCATAGCCCCGCCAGTGCTTGAATACCTTGCCGGACTTACCGCCGCTGTTCGTGCGGACGTCAGCGTTTCGCTTCACGACGCGAACAAAATCCTGTTCACGCCAGAGATTGCCCGCGATTACGACCTGATCGGCTTTACCGTGCTGACGCCGCAGGCTCCGTGGGTTTACCGCATGGCGGACGAGCTTCGCAGAACCGGCAAGACGGTTATCGCCGGCGGCATTCACGTTACCGCCCTTCCCGGCGAGGCCGCGCCGCATCTCGACGCTTTGGTGCTTGGCGAGGCCGAGCTGGTATGGAAGCAGCTTCTGGATGATTTCGACCGCAAGGCGCTGAAGCCGGTCTATCAGGGAGAATACGCGCCGCTTGAGAATCTGCCGCGTCCGGTTACCAACCTATTGCAGAATAAGGGTTATGTGTACGGATATTTCCAGACTTCGCGCGGATGTCCATATAAGTGCAGCTTCTGTTCCGTACACAAGTTTTTCGGCGGACGCGTGCGTATGCGGCCCATCAAGGATGTCGTCGAGGAGGTTGCGTCAAGCAAATGGCGGCTTTTCTGGGGCATTGACGACAATATTTGGGGCGTTGACATGGAGCGTTCCATCGAGCTTTACGCCGAGATGGGGCGAAGCGTTCGTGGCAAGTGGTGGTTCGGATCGGGCGATCTGGCCACTGTGCAGCACAAGCGATCCGGCGAACTGCTTGAAAACGCAAGGAAAGCCGGTCTTACGGCTGTGCTTGTCGGGTGGGAGTCGAACAATCAGGCCACGCTCAAGGAGTATCGGGCTGTCGGCAAGCAGGGAGGCGACAGGCGTGACGCCATAAAGAAGATACGCGATCACGGCATCGAGGTGATGCTGTTCATAATCGTGGGCGGCCGCCAGGACACCCGGCGCGATTTCGACGGCATTCTGGAGCTGTGCGACGAGTTGAAGGTGAGCGCGCATCCGGTGATGACCACGCCGCTTCCCGGAACCGAACTCTACAAGGAGTACGAGCCGTATCTGATTCCGGGCATGGACTGGGACACATACGACGGAAATCACGCGCTGTTCACGCACGACACAATGTCGCCGCAGGAACGCGAGGAAGCGCTGGTGCGGCTTCGCGCCCGGATATTCACCATCCCGCGAATCTTGAGCCGTATACCCCAAATCTCGTGGAAGGGCTTTCCGATGAGCCACATAACGTCGTGGATGATACAGTATCCGCAGGGCAGGGCGTTCACCGAGTATGCCCGCATGAAGGGCATGTTGTGATTTTACGCTACGCGAATCCGCCGATGTGGAAAAATTGGCATGGCGTTCGCTAATATAGCAGTCTATGGCTAAACTTCTGTTTATAACTCCACCGTATCATGCCGGCGTAGTCGAGGTCGCAGGGAAATGGGTTCCGCTTTATCTGGTTACAATTGCCGGATCGGCAAGGGCGGCCGGCCACGAGGCGGCGATCTACGACGCAATGACCAAGGACGTCGGCTTCGACGAAATTGCCGGGAAAATAAGGGAATTTAAGCCCGATTACGTTCTTTGCTCCGTAATCACCAGCACATGCCCCGATGTGATAAAGGTATTCGAGCTTGCAAAGGATATCGATCCGGCGATAACAACAATAGCCGGCGGCATTCATGCCAGCTTTATGTATGAGGAGATGTTTTCCTCAACGCCTGCGCTCGATTACGTTGTGATCGGCGAGGGAGAGGTAACGCTTGTTGAGCTTCTCGACCGCCTTTCGAACGGCGGCGGCGTTTCAGGGGTGAAGGGAATCGCGTACCGCGATGGCGGAGGCATCGTCAAGACCGGAAAGCGCGGTTTTGTGCACGATCTGGATTCCCTGCCGTTTGCGTGGGATCTGCTCGACTGGAGCGATTACACCTATTTCATCCTGCCTGGCTCGCGTCTTGGCGCGATTGACACCTCGCGCGGCTGCGACAAGGACTGCACGTTCTGTTCACAGCAGAAGTTCTGGGAGCGCTCGTGGCGCGCCCGTTCGCCGGAAGCGATCGTTGCCGAGATGGCCGCGCTCAAGGAAAAACACGGAGTTGACGTCATCCTTTTCACCGATGACTATCCCACGCCGGACCGCGCGCGATGGGAGCGGCTGCTGGATCTCCTGATCGAACGCAATCTCGGCATGAGCATTCTGATGGAAACCCGCGCCGGAGACATCATCCGCGACCGCGACATTCTGGATAAGTATCGCATGGCCGGGATTATACATATCTATGTAGGCACGGAGGCGACCGATCAGGCCACGCTGAATCTGCTGAAAAAAGACCTGAGCACCGAGGACGCGAAGGAAGCGCTTCGCCTCTGCCGCGAGCACAATATAATCACCGAAACCTCGATGATTCTTGGCTTTCCCGACGACACGCCGGAATCGATGGCCAGAACCATAGAGCTTGCGAAGGAGTACAACCCCGACTTCGCGCATTTCCTGGCTATAGCTCCATGGCCGTATTCCGACATCTACCCCGAATTGAAGCCGTTTATCGAGGAGAGCGACTATCGGAAATACAACCTGATCGATCCGATTCTGAAGCCCAGAAACATGACGCGCGAGGATGTTGACAGGGCGATAGTGACCGGCTACCGGAAGTTCTACATGGGCAAGTTCATGGAGATGCTCACATCCGGCGACGAGTTCAAGCGCCGCTACATGCTCAGCGCGATGCAGCGTATGATGAATAATTCGTTCATAAGGAAGAAACTCGGAATGCTGGGCGGCGAGATGCCTGAAGAGATACGCAAGATAGTCTATTCCGGCCATCCTGTGACCTGACGAATCGACCTGAAGTGGTCTGATATTGTATAATTAAGGTTCGTTCTGCTAATTTAGTTCCAGTTATTATTACGGGAGGTTTTCAAGTGAAGGAAGGTATTCATCCGAAATATGAGGTTGTCAAGGCCATCTGCGCCTGTGGCGAGACGTTCGAGACGAAATCGACAATAAAGACGATTCATACGGAAATATGCTCGAAGTGCCATCCGTATTTCACGGGCCAGCAGAAGCTGGTGGACAGGGAGGGCCGTGTTGACAGGTTCAAAAAGAAGTATGCGGCGGCTGCCGATGCCGCGACGGCGGTCAAGGCACACGCTCAGACACAGGTGAAGCCCGCGGCCAAAGCCAGGGCAAAGTCGAAGTAGCTGGCCGCAATCGAAAGACAGGGCGTCCGCCCGCGCGGATTCCCTGTCTTTTTTGCGTTTTGATGAAGGCTATCGAATGATTGACAAGCTGAGGGCGATACGCGAGCGCTACGATGAGCTTACACGGCGGATGACCGATCCGGCGGTGCTGTCCGATCAGGACGCATACCGCAAGGTTTCCATCGAGCAGTCGGAGCTTGCCGATCCGGCTGAAAAGATCGGAGCATACGAAAAGCTTCTTGCCGACATTGCGGAGGCCGAGGAAATTCTGGCATCCTCCGACGACGCCGAGCTGAAGGATATGGCGCGGGCCGAGATCGAGCCGCTTCGCGCGCGCAAGGCTGCCGCGGAGGAAGACCTCAAGCTTATGCTTCTGCCCAGGGATCCGCGCGACGCAAAGAGCGTAATACTTGAGATTCGCGCAGGAACCGGCGGCGACGAGGCCGCGCTTTTCGCCGCGAACCTTTTCCGCATGTACTCGAAATACGCCGACGCCAAGGGCTGGAAGGTTGGCCTGATAGACATCAGCGACACCGGAATCGGCGGCGTCAAGGAGGTTACGGCATCGGTTGAGGGGCGCGGCGTTTTCAGCCGGTTGAAGTATGAAAGCGGCGTTCACCGCGTTCAGCGCGTTCCGATCACAGAAGCTTCGGGCCGCATTCACACTTCCGCCGCAACGGTTGCCGTGCTGCCGGAAGCCGAGGATGTGGATATTAAAATAGCCGAAAAAGACCTCAGAATCGACACGTTCTGTTCATCCGGCGCGGGCGGCCAGAGCGTGAACACAACATATTCGGCTGTGCGTATAGTACACATTCCAACCGGAATCGTGGTTCAGTGCCAGGACGAGCGCTCGCAGACGAAAAACCGCGACAAGGCGCTGAAGGTGCTTCGTGCGCGGCTTTACGACGCGGAGCAGGCGCGGCTTGAAAGCGAACGCTCGCAGGACAGGAAAACACAGGTTGGCTCCGGCGACCGGAGCGAGCGCATCCGCACATACAACTTTCCGCAGAACCGCATGACCGACCATCGCATCGGCCTCACGCTTCACCGCCTGGACGCTGTCATGGAGGGCGACATCGACGAGGTGCTGGACGCGCTTGTCACCCACTACAACGCCGAAAGGCTGAAGGAAGCGTAATGCCGGTTGCCGCAAGCTCCGTCATCCGCGCCGGATCGGAGATTCTTCAGGCAGCCGGAATCGAAGGGCGCGAGGCCGAAATTCTGTTTGTCGGCACATTTCCGGTGGAACGCAGCTCCCTGTACTGCGCCGATCCTGAAATCGCCGAGTCTGACCGCGATATTTTCCTTGACAGAGTGAGACGCCGCGCCGCGCGCGAGCCGATGAACTATGTTACCGGCGATGTTGAATTCCTCGGTCTTCGCCTTCATGTCGGCCCCGGCGTGCTCATTCCGCGCCCGGAAACCGAGTTGTGGCTGGAGGTGCTGATTGAGCGCCTGAGGGACAACGCCGTTTCGCCGTGCCGCGTTCTCGACCTGTGCGCCGGATCGGGCTGTATCGGGCTTGCGCTTGCGCGCGAATTTCCGGACGCCGATGTGGCTGCCGTGGATATTTCGCCGGATGCGCTTCGATACGCCCGCGAGAACGCGGCCAGAAACGGTGTTGCGAACATTGCGTTCACGGAGGGCGATCTGTTCGAGCCGCTTACGCCGGGCGCATCGTTCGATCTGATCGTATCGAATCCGCCGTATATTCCGGCGCCGCAGATCGAAACGCTGGAACCGGATGTCAGGTGCTGGGAGCCGCGCATCGCGCTTGCGGGCGGCGGCGACGGGCTGGATTTCTACCGGGCGATATTTGCGAATATCCGGCGGTTTATCCGCAGTGGCGGGATTGCCGCCGTGGAAACCGGCGGCGGGCAGGGCGCGGCGGTGCGCGAAATGATGGCAAGAGCCGGGTTTGCGGACGCGGAAATATTTTATGATTACGCGGGACATGACCGCGCGGTGTTTGGGATGATGCTCCCCTCTCCTTCAGGAGAGGGGCCGGGGGTGAGGTCGAGCAGGCCGGAGGTGGTTTATTAAGACGGCATGAGGACTTGTAAATGGACAAACTTGTAATACGCGGCGGCAACAGGCTTTCGGGCGAGGTTTCGGCAAGCGGGGCGAAAAACGCGGTGCTGCCGCTCATGACGTCGGCAATTCTGGCGCATGGCGGTTCATCCTTTTCGAACGTTCCCGATCTGAAGGACGTGCGCACGATGGGGCGTCTGCTGGAGCATATGGGCGCGGCTGTGTCGTTCGGCGATGGAACTCTTGATGTCGATACATCGGGCATGAACGCATTCGACGCGCCATACGATCTGGTGCGGACCATGCGGGCGTCGGTTCTGGTGCTTGGGCCGCTTGTGGCGCGCATGGGAAGCGCGAGGGTATCGCTTCCGGGCGGCTGCGCCATAGGAGCGCGTCCGATCAACCTGCATCTTAAGGGCCTCGAAAAAATGGGCGCGAAGATCGTGCTCGAAGGCGGCTACGTTCATGCCTCGGTGAAGGGGCGGCTGCGCGGAGCGCGGATAACCTTCGACATTCCGACCGTGACCGGAACCGAAAACCTGATGATGGCCGCGGCGCTTGCCGACGGCGACTCCGTGATAGAAAACGCGGCGTGCGAGCCGGAGGTCTCGGATTTGGCCGACGCGCTCGTGAAAATGGGCGCAAAGATCAGCGGCGCGGGAACGCCGAAGGTGCGGATTGCGGGGGTGGAAACCCTTTCCACCGTTTCGCACGAAGTTATCCCCGACAGGATTGAAACCGGCACGTTCATGGTTGCAGCCGGAATTACGGGCGGCGATATTTTCATTCGGGGCGGCAGGCTCGATCATCTTGAAGCAGTTGCCGAAAAACTTCGCGAAATCGGCATAAGGGTGGCCGAGGCTCCGGGCGGCGTGCGGGCGTGGGCAAACGGCAGCCTTGGAGCGGTTGACATCAAAACGATGCCGTTTCCGGGTTTCCCCACCGACATGCAGGCCCAGCTCATGGCGTTTCTCTCGGTGGTCAGCGGCACGAGCGTGATAACCGAGAGCATCTTCGAAAACCGCTACATGCACGTTGCCGAGCTGGACAGGCTTGGCGCCGATATTCGCGTTGACGGTTCGGTTGCCAAGGTGCGCGGAGTGCCGCGCCTTAAGGGGGCCGACGTGATGGCCACCGATCTTCGCGCCAGCGCGTCACTGGTGCTTGCGGGGCTTGTTGCGGACGGCTTGACCACGGTTCACCGCATTTACCACCTCGACCGGGGTTACGACGGCATCGAGAAAAAACTTACGGCACTTGGAGCCGACATAAGGCGTGAGCGGGATTGAGATGGTTATGGAGAGCGTGGAAATATTTGCCGATGGCGCTTGCAAGGGCAATCCGGGGCCGGGCGGCTACGGCGCGATTCTGCGATCCGGCGCAACAGAGAAAGAATTGTCCGGCTTCGAGCCTGAAACCACGAACAACCGGATGGAAATGATGGCGGTGATCGTGGCGCTGGAGGCTCTCAATCGTCCGTGCAAGGTGACGGTCACAACCGATTCGAACTATGTTGTGAAGGGCATGAGCCAGTGGGTTCACGCATGGCGTAAAAACGGCTGGCGGACATCATCGAAGACAGAGGTGTTGAACCGCGACCTTTGGCTCAGGCTTCTGGCCGCGGCGGAAAAGCATGTTGTTTCGTGGCGATGGGTGCGCGGACATGTGGGGCATGCGGAGAACGAGCGCTGCGATACCATCGCGCGCGAGGCTATTGTCACGGCTTCGCGCGCGCGACACCGATAAATGTAATGCCTGAACGGAAGGACGCCGCCAAAGGTTTCACTGCAAGCGTATCCGACGAGCATGTCCGGCGGGAAAAGGCGCGCGCGAGGGAGCTGCGCGGCACGGGCTGGTGGAAACAGAATCTTGCGCACGGAGTTTGCTACTACTGCTGTGGAAGATTTACGAAGGACGCGCTCACGATGGATCATGTCGTGCCGCTTGCGCGCGGCGGAGTGAGCACGAAGGCCAATTGCGTGGTTGCGTGCAAGGAATGCAACAATAAGAAAAGATACCTTCTGCCCATGGAGTGGGAGGAATACCTTGCGCGGCACCGCGTGGATGCCGAAAAATAAAGACGCAGCCGGTTTTTGCCGATTATTATGTAAGGTCGCACCGCTCCAAACCCCCTCATTGGCAAGGAGAGGCGAGGGGGGAGCTGAATTCATTAAAACATGACGGATAACAACAAATTACCAGACGAACGCAGGGTTTGCCGGCGCATAAGGCGGCGCTTGAGTGTTGAGCTTCGCATGCAGACATCCGGCGGCACAGGCAGGCTGATTCATGCCATGACTGTGAATGTGTCCACCTTCGGCTTTCAGCTTGCATTCGAGGCCGGAACCGTTGTTACGCCGGGCGAGCGCTGTCAGTTGACACTTGTCGATATGAACTCGATTGTGGATGGCAGCCTGGTGTGGGTCAATGACCGCCCGGACGCTGTGCTTGCCGGAGTGAAGAAGGTTCCTGTGCTCAAGGGGAATCTTAAAACCACATCGCTGGCCGAACTGTTGCTCGGCATTTCAGGCCACAGGATTTCTGGCGAGCTGCGTTTTTCACGCGGCCCGGCTATAAAGAGCATATTCTTTGCCAAAGGCGAGATTGTGGGCGCCGAATCGAACCAGGAATTCGATGATATATCGTCATTGCTGCTTCGAGCCGGACGGATCAGTCAGGATGACTTCGATCGTGTTTTGGCAATGCGCAGGAAAGATCCGTCCGAAAGTGTGGTTGATATTCTTGTGCGGCTAGGCTGTCTGGAAGCAGAGGCTGTCGAAAGTGCGGACATTTTTCGTGCCCGCGAGATTGCCAAAAGCCTGTTCGGATGGTCCGAGGGATCGTTCGAGTTTATTGCGAACCGGTTACCGCAGGATGGCGGACACCGCCTTGATTTGAGCACAGCCGCGCTGATTGTGGTTGGAATAAGGGGAATGCGGCCAGACAGGATAGACGAGATGCTTGCATCGGTTGATTCATTTCCGCTTTCCCTCACCGAGGATCCGCTTCATCTGTATCAGAGTGTTCCGCTTACAAAAGAAGAGCGATCATTTCTGAAGCTGGTTGACGGAAGAGACAGTATCAGGCAGATTGTCGTCAAATCCGGATTGCCTGAGCAGAAGGCCAAAAAAGCCGTATCTGTTCTTCTGGGAATCTGCCTGGTTGAGTTTGGAGAGACCATTGCGGATGAATCGGCGGTGAAGGATTTCATTGGCTCAGTCTCCGAGATGTCCGGACTCAAGCTTCGCATAGACAAGACATACTCCTTGCTTGACGCAATGAGCCATTATGATGTGCTTGGGATTTCGCCGAACGCCGATGGCGGAGATATAAAGAAGGCCTATTACCGCATGGCAAAGGATTTTCATCCGGACATGCACCATAAGCTTGGAATGGGATACGAAGCGAAATTGACAGCGCTGTTTGGCCGCGTGAGCGAGGCGTATGATGTGCTTTCCGATGAAAACAAACGGAAAAAGTACGATCAGAAGCAGGGCCTGGGGCAGCCTGTCGCATCCGTGGATGCCGGAAGTTATGGACAGCTTGCCAGAAATTACTATAAGGACGGCGGCGTCAAATTCAGCGCCGGACAGTATTCGGCTGCCGTTGAGCTGTTTCGCAGGGCGATTTCTCTTCAGCCGGAAAATGGGTTATACTATTTCGCCACCGGCAAGGCACTTCTAATGATTCCGCGACGGCTGAAGGATGCCGAGGAGTTTCTGCTTAAAGCGATTGAGAAGGAACCCTATAACTATAATTATTTGCTGGTGTTAGGCCATTTGTATCTAAAAGCCCGTCTGCCGAACCGGGCAAAACGAGTTTTTGCCGAGGTGCTGAGCGCTGAGCCGGGCAACGCTACGGCAGTAAAAGGTTTGGAGACTGCGAAGCGACTGGAGTAACGGTGGATTGTTTCATTTAAGCGTTTTGGCTGGTATGTATATTGCTAAAGAATAGTCTGATCCGTCAGAAGCATCAGTGGCATGGATAGGTCTGAAGTTGCAGGTTGCTGAATGGTGGGTAATATGGAAAGGTTATTGATGACAATAACTGTATGCAATCGAAAGTCTCTGGGGATTCTGGAGGTGGGTGATATGGCGCACACTGAGTTAAATAACTACGCAGATTTAAGCAGAGGGGGGTTTTAAAGGAATGTTGAAGTCATTTCGTATCCCGGTAGTGATTGTCGGTCTTGTGGTGTTGATGTTTGCTGCGGCTCAGTCGCTTGAAGCCGCTCCGCCGGTAAATGACGCATGTAGTGCCGCGACATCCGCTGCAACGATGCCCCCTGCCTTCAGCGATTATATCTCAGACACTATGGAAGCAACCGGCGAGGCGTCCCCGTCCGCATCCTGCAATGTCGACCCGACATTCAAAAACCAGCATAGCGTATGGTATGTCTGGACGGCTCCCGACGCCAATCAGGTTGAGGTGAACACCTACGGCAGTAATTACGATACGGTGGTTGCCGTATGGTCGGGAGCTTGCGGCTCGTTGGTGGAGGCCGCCTGTAATGACGACGCGCACTTCAGCTATCAGTCCAAGGTAATCTTTACGCCGGTAGCCGGAACAACCTACTACATTGAGGTGATGGGTTACGACGATCTCGAATTCGGTTCACTGGTTGTCAATGTTCAGGCCGCAGGCGGCGTGGGAGTGTGCGAACAGTCTTCCGATCCGCAGTTGATCTCGTCTTCGACGAATGAGCAGTCTGAATCGTCGATCAACGCCGCCGGCGAGGCTGTGTGGGTGGAATTTAATCCGTCCAATAATTACGATCAGATAATGTCCAACAAGCGCGGCGCGCTTGTGACCGATGCGGCATTCCATTACTCCCCGTCTATAAACGGTATCGGCGACGTGGTATGGTCACAAATGGTGTCCGGTTTTGAGCAGATAAAGAAACGTTCGAACAGTGGCACTGTTGCTGATGTGACCACCGGAAGTGTCAATCATTCCGATCCTGCGATTAACGACAATGGCGAAGTTGTCTGGGTTCAGTTCGACAGCGTCTCCGGTTTCGATCAGATCTTCTCAAGCACGCGCGGTCTGCTGACAAGTTCCGCCGCTTGGCATTATTCCCCTGCCATTAACAATAACGGCGAGGTCTGCTGGTCGCAGTATGATCCTGCAACCCTTGAGACTCAGGTCGCCTGCCTTGGCGGCGGCATGATTACATCCGGTGTGAACGAGCATTATTCCCCGTCGATTAACAATGCCGGAACAATTGTCTGGAGCGAGGTTGATGCTGCTACGGGTAATACGTTTATTGGGAGCATCTCCGGCAACGTAACGGATATTTGCCCTAACGGAAAGCATTACGATCCGACGATCAATAACTGTGGAAACGTGGTTTTTACAAACAAATTTGCTTCCGGCTCTCAGCAGGTGTATCTGAAGGGGGACGGTGTGTCATGTCTGCCGAATGTGACTGGCGTGAGCCCGGCGAGTGTGCCGGAGGGTACGGCTACCAACGTGACCCTTACCGGAACAGGCTTTTCAGGGGCAACAGCGGTTAAGCTTTCGAATGGAACGGCGCTGACATCTGTAGTTGTGAATAGCGATACATCGATTACCGCTACGGTTCCTGCAACGGTGGTTAGCGGGTCGTATGATGTCAGGGTGACTGCGCCGAATGGAACGAATCAGACTTCGACTGCCAAGGTTGTGGTTGAGGTTGCGTGTAATCCGGATGTTGATATGGTTACGAGCGTTACTTCTAATGTGTCGTTAGTTTCTGCTCCTGGAGTGCCAATTACTTCTGCTAATGTTTGTGACAAGATACAGATAGCTGCAACAGTCGGTGGTGGATGTAAGTCAATATGTTCATTTCAGGTGAGACGAAAAGCTACTAATAATATTTCTTCTCAAATCGACCCCTACTGGATGATGCTTGGTGGGCAGAACATGTTTACTAAAGAAAAAACTGTTCTTTGGGATACAAGTGGTATGGGGCCTGGCAATTACACCGTGAGGGTGTATTGTCGTAATGAAGAGGGCATCGGAAGTTATTCAACGAATGAAAAGGGCGGTGAGCTAACATTTGCATTGCCCGGCAATTCGACAAATAAAGCATTCGTTGTTACGGATACGGGTTGTACTGATCAGCCTGCAACGCCACCCAAAACATGTAACCCTGATACTAACATGGTGACTCAGGTTCTGACATCGGTTACGATTGATGGCCTTCCGGTCACTACTGCCAAGAAGGGGCAGAGTGTTAAGATATCAGCTGATTTGGGCGGCAGTGGTTGTGAGCCGTTGTGTAGCTTTCAAGTAAGAAGGAAGGCAGCGGATAATCCAGGTAACTATGATCCATACTGGATTATATTGGGTGATGAAAATATGTTTACACGCGCCACCAGTGTCGTTTGGGATACAGATAATAATGGTGCTGGTAATTATACTGTACGTGTATATTGTAGAAATAAAGAGGGTATTGGTAGCTATGCCACCAATGAAAAGGGTGGTGTTATAAATTTTGGTGGAACTACACTATTCCCTTTGATTGATTCTGCTGTTTGTTTTGCTGATTTGAATGCAGTTCCGGAGGTGAGGCAAATAATTAATTGGAATGAGTCATATACCCCAGTTTCGTTAACGGCAAGTACTTTAAATTGTGGTAATGTGTCAACATTCAACTTTGAAATAAGTAGTGCTGGTGCTAATTCATGGTCGCAGATTTCAGGTTGTGAACAGCCAAATCAAGGTGCGAACCAGATATGTAGCTGGAATGCAGGTGTTTATGGTGAAGGCGATTGGGATTTGCGCGTAACTGCTAATAACGGAACAAATAATCCTGTTGCAGTTATCCCTGCGTACGATTTAACGCGCAAAGTACCTGTAGTTAACTTGAACTCTTCAGTTGCATCACCGATGGCGAAGCCATATCAAAATGTAACTTTAACAGCGCAATCATGGTATTTCAGTAATGCTCAGTATTATTTTGAGTATAAGAAAACTGGCGTTGCTACATATACTATGCTGTGTAATTGGAGTACATCCAAGACGTGTACTTGGCCTGCTTCCGGATTAACATCTGGTACATATGATATTAAGGTATATGCAAGCGATCATGTCCCTACTCAAGAGGCGGTGAGTTCTATTTCATTCACCTTGTCGCCATAGAATGATTGAGACTTCTTAACAGAATTTAATAAGCCCCGACCATATCGCAATGTCATTTACTTAACGGCACGGCTTATAACCGGGATGAAACAGTTTGCCGCCGTTTCGATGTTTTCGCGGAAATTGCCTTCCCGTGCGGATTGGCTCAACGGTTTTCACGAGCATGTCTATCA
>Ga0233425_10001673_pt1 | contig 48007 bp, 52 predicted proteins | sample Watercolumn_Towu_2_FD_181712 | JGI IMG/M metagenome (GOLD analysis project Ga0233425, IMG submission 181712) | Freshwater microbial communities from Lake Towuti, South Sulawesi, Indonesia - Watercolumn_Towuti2014_140_MG | ecosystem: Environmental > Aquatic > Freshwater > Lake | place...
CTTCCTCGAGGTCTGCCAGGGCAACCCGACCTTCCAGATGCGCCTCGAGGTCGGCGCGCGCGTGCCCTACGGCATGACGGCGCTGGGCCGCGCCTACCACTGCGGCCTGTCGGAAGAGGAACGCGAAGCGATGCTTGACGAGCACCGCAAGATGGGACGCAGGGAGGACTGGGAAAGCTTCCGCGCCAGCTTCGACAAGGCTGTGCGCGACTATCAGAAGTACGGCTTCTGCGTCTCGCTCGGTGAGTGGAACAAGGATGTCTATTCGGTCGCCGTGCCGCTCGTTTCGCGCGATCAGTCGAAAATCCTCGCCCTGACTTGCGCCGGCCCGCCCTTCGAAATGACGCGCAGCCGTATTTTCGACGAGCTCGGCCCGCGGCTGATCCAGCTGCGCGACCGCCTCTTCGCGGCGACGGGCGGCGGTTTTTGACGCAGCCGGGCGGCCTGGACCGGCGCGTTCAGTGCAGATCCCGCTCCGGCGGCAAGGGCAGGACGATGATGCCCTCTTCGAGCAACTCACCGGTCTCCTGCAGCGTGGCGATGCCGCGGATCCGCCGCGCCGGCGCCTCCTCGTAATGAATTTTTCTCGCTTCCTCGGGAAAGCGGTCACCCACGTCCTCACTGTCGCGCATCAAAGCCCGCGTGAGCGCGCGCAGGGTGTCGGTCACGCCGACCTCCGGCACCTTCGCGGCCTGCCTCTCCGCGCCGGCATCACGCCGGCGCTTGAGATGCGTCCCGGCCGGCAGGCGGACGATCTGTGTATCGCCACACATGGGGCAGGTCACCTCGCCGCTCGTGGATTGCCGCAGGAACTCGTCGGCGCTGCCGAACCACCCTTCGAAGCGGTGGCCGCTGCTGCAGGAGAGGTTGAATACGATCACGTTGCACGATTCCGAAAGTTTTGGTGCCCGGAGCCGGAATCGAACCGGCATGACCGGTTAAGGTCGAGGGATTTTAAGTCCCTTGCGTCTACCAATTTCGCCATCCGGGCGATGAACTGCAGGAAAGGAGTGGAGGCGGGGGTCGGAATCGAACCGGCGTAGACGGCTTTGCAGGCCGCTGCATAACCACTTTGCTACCCCGCCCCGGGTGACCGGGCGCTTAGCGAAACTAAAAGGGGAAAACGCAGGCCATCTACGCTTTCCCCGGGAATCTGGAGCGGGAAAGGAGTCTCGAACTCCCGACCTCAACCTTGGCAAGGTTGCGCTCTACCAACTGAGCTATTCCCGCGGAACAGGCGTGCATTATAGCGGCGCCGCCTTCCGTGTCAAGCCGATTCGCCCGCGAATCAGCCCTTTTCGGCGATGTGCGGCCATGCCATTTTCATGTAGTAAACCATCGACCAAAGTGTCAGCGCGGCGGCCAGGTAGATCAGCCAGGTGCCGACGCGCTGCGGATCGAACAGGGACAACGGGTCGTGGTAGAGCAGCATGGGGATGGCAATCATCTGGCTCGCCGTCTTGACCTTGCCGAGAAAGGTCACGGCCACGCTGCGCGCGGCGCCGATTTTCGCCATCCACTCGCGCAATGCGGAGATGGTGACTTCGCGACCGATGATGATGAAGGCGACGATGGCGTCGGCCCGATCGAGCTGCACCAGGATGATCAGGGCCGCCGCAACCATCAGCTTGTCCGCCACGGGATCGAGGAAGGCGCCGAAGGCCGAGGTCTGCTCCAGCGTGCGGGCAAGATAGCCGTCCAGCCAGTCGGTCAGGGCGGCGGCGACGAATATCACCGTCGCCGCGAAATTCTGCTCGTGCGGCGTCAGCCAGTCGTGCGGCGCATAGAAGACGCCAACGAAGAGCGGGATGAGGACGATGCGGCCCCAGGTCAGCAGGTTGGGAATGTTGAGTGGCATCGCCGAATGGTCTTGGTTCAGTGCAGGTGATTGTAAATCGCTTCGGCCAGTTTGCGGCTGATGCCATCGACGCGGCACAGATCTTCCACCGTTGCCGCACGCAGGCCCTGCAGGCCGCCGAACTGCGCCAGCAGACGCTTGCGCCTGGCGGGTCCGACACCGGGCACATCCTCCAGGCTCGATCGGTTGCGCGCCTTGGCGCGCCGTGCGCGATGTCCGGCAATGGCGAAGCGGTGCGCCTCGTCGCGAATCTGCTGGATCAGATGCAGCGCCGGATCGCTCGCCGGCAGCTGCAGCGGCGCATCGGCATGCGGCAGCAACAGCGTTTCGAGTCCCGGCTTGCGCTCCTCGCCCTTCGCCACGCCGACCGCGGGCAGATCGGCCAAACCCAGCTCCGAAAGCACCTCGCGCGCAACGCCGACCTGCCCCTTGCCGCCGTCGATGAGAACCAGGTCAGGCCGCACGCCCTCACCGGCCGCCACTTTCTCGTAGCGCCGCGTCAGCGCCTGGCGCATGGCGGCGTAGTCGTCGCCCGGCATGATGCCGGCGATGTTGTAGCGTCGGTATTCGCCCTTCTTCATGGTGCCGTCCACGCACACGACGCAGGAAGCGACGGCGGCCTCACCCATGGTGTGGCTGATGTCGAAGCACTCGATGCGGCGCAGCGCCTCGCCGACGCCCAGTGCTTCGCGCAGGCGTTCCAGCCGCCCTTCGGCATGGGCTGCCTGCTCGCGCTGCGCTGCGCCGGCCAGACGGGCGTTGCGCTCCGCCGTAGCCAGCCAGGCCCGTTCCGCTTCGTTGCGCGGCCGCTGCAGATCCAGCGCATGGCCCGACGCGGACGACAGCGACGTTTCCCAGTCCACCGGCAACTCCGGACTGACCAGGATGCGGGGCGGCGCCGGGTGGTCGGCGTAATGCTGCTCGAGGAAGGCCAGCAGCGCCTCCTCGGGCGCGCAGTCCTGGGCATTCTGCGGAAAGTGCGCCCGGTCGCCGAGATGCCGCCCGCCGCGCACCAAGGCGTGGTTGATGACCAGCAGACCATGCTCCGCCACGGCGGCGACGATGTCGACGTCCTCCTCGCGCGCGCTTTCGGCATATTGCCGGTGCAGCACCTTCTGCAACGAGCGGACTTGGTCACGCAGCGCCGCCGCCTTCTCGAAATGCAGCTGCTCGGCTTCCGAATGCATGGCCTCGGTCAGACGGTCGATGACCTCGCCGTGCCGCCCCTTCAGGAACAGTTCGGCCATTCGCACGTCCGCTGCATAGTCGACCTCGGAAATCAGGCCGACGCAGGGCGCGCTGCAGCGATGGATCTGATGCAGCAGGCAGGGGCGCGAACGGTTCAGGTACACCGGGTTCTCGCAGGTGCGCAGAAGGAAGACGCGCTGCAGCAGGTGGATGCTCTCGCGCACCGCCTGCGCGTTCGGGAACGGCCCGAAGTATCGTGCGCCCTTCTCGAAGGCGCCGCGATGGAAGGCGATGCGCGGGCAGGCGTCGGCCGACAATTCGATGTAGGGATAGGACTTGTCGTCGCGGAAGAGGATGTTGAATTTCGGCGCCAGGCTCTTGATGAGGTTGTTCTCGAGGATCAGCGCCTCGGCCTCGGAACGGGTGGCCGTCACCTCGACCTGTGCAACCTGCCCCACCATGAGCCGGATGCGCGGGCTCAGGTTGGTCTTCTGGAAGTAGGAGGCGACGCGCTTCTTCAGGATCTTGGCCTTGCCGACATAGAGCACCCGGCCGGTATCGTCGAGCATGCGGTAGACGCCCGGTTCCTCGGGCAGGGAACGGATCAGCGCCTTGCTGTCGAACATCTTCAGAGATCGCTTCGGATCGCTTCGAAGACGGCATGGAAACCCGCTTCAGTTAGCCGTCCGGTCTGCGTGTTGTAGCGGCTGCAGTGGTAGCTGTCGTACAGGATGCGCCCGTCCGGCAGACCATGGCGGGCGCCGTGGGCAAATTTCCAGGCGCTGCGCCTCAAAGTCAGTGCCTGCAGCACGGCGTTGTGCGCCACCAGGCCCAGCGCCAGGATGACACGCGCCTCCGGCGCGTCAGCCAGCTCCGCGGCCAGATAGCGGTTGCAGGTCTTGATTTCCTGCGTTTCCGGCTTGTTCTCCGGCGGCACGCACTTCACGGCGTTGGTGATGCGGCAGCCGCTGAGCCGCAATCCGTCACTCGCCGAGAAGGACTGCGACCGGTCGGCGAAACCGTAGCGATGCAGGGTTGAATACAGCAGCACACCGGCGTAGTCGCCGGTGAACGGACGCCCGCTGCGGTTGGCACCGTTGTACCCCGGCGCCAGGCCGACGATGAGCAGGCTCGCGTTGGGATCGCCGAACGGCGGCACCGGCCGCGCGAAATAGTCAGGGTGCGTGCGACGGCATTCGTCGAGAAAGCCCGCCAGGCGCGGGCAGGCGCGGCACTCGAGCAAGGAAACCCCGGGCGCGCGCACGGCTACGCCTTCAGCGCCTCGACCGCTCGCAGCGCGGCCTGGTAGTCGGCCTGGCTGCGCAACATCTCCATCCCCGGCGCCAGTGCGGCGGGCAGCAGCTTTTCCAGCCGCCGCGCGGAAACGGGATCGTGCGGCGGCTTCCATTCCCGCAGCAACTGGCGCGCCGCGGCCGGGTTGTTGCACACCAGCACCATGTCGCAACCGGCGGCGAGGGCGGCGTCGGCGCGCTCGACGTAGCCGCCGGCGACGCTGGCACCCTCCATCGACAGGTCGTCGCTGAAGATGACGCCGCCGAAGCCGAGCTCGCCGCGCAGCACATAGCGCAGCCAGTACGAAGAAAAACCGGCCGGGCTGGGATCGAGGTTTTCGTAGATGACATGCGCCGGCATGACGGCCGCGAGACCCATCTCAAGGTGGGCGCGGTAGGGCGCCAGATCCGCATACAGCGCCTGCACCGGCCGCGTGTCGACCGGAATCGCCACGTGGGAATCGGCGACGACGAAGCCGTGCCCTGGGAAATGCTTGCCGACGCTGGCCATGCCGGCGCGGCGCAAGCCGGCGATGAGGGCGCCGGCCAGCGCCGCTACCGCGGCGGGATCGCCGTGGAAGGCACGGTCGCCGATGATTTCGCTGCTGCCATACTCGAGGTCGAGCACCGGCGTGAAGCTGAGATCAATGCCGCAGGCGCGCAACTCGGCGGCCAGCACGTAGCCTGCCGCTTCGGCCGTCCGGATGGCACGGGCGGGATCCGCGTCCCACAGCGTGCCCAGCGCGCGCATCGGGGGCAACACGGTGAAGCCGTGGCGGAAGCGCTGCACGCGGCCGCCCTCATGGTCGATGGCGATCAGCAGCGGTGGCCGGCGCAGCGCATGGATCTGAGAAGTCAGTTCCTGCAGGACGGCGAGGGACTCGAAATTGCGCTTGAACAGGATGACGCCGCCGACCAGCGGATGTTGCAGGAGTTCGCGCTCCTCGTCGGTCAGGCGCGGTCCCTCCAGGTCGAGCATGAGTGGACCGGGCGGAAGCGAAAGCGTCATGCTGTGTCCTCTTGTTCCACCACGACGAAGGCCAGGGCGGTATCGGTTTCGTCACTCAGGCTGAGGTGGGCGCGCAATCGCCGCGCTTTCATCCATTCTGCCAGCGGCGGCGCGTACTCGAAGCCGGGCCGGCCAATGCCGTCGCTCGCCACGGCGATGTTGTGCAGCGTCGCCGGATCGCGCAGCCCCAGTCCGAGCGCCTTGCCAAGCGCCTCCTTGGCGGCGAAACGCTTGGCGAGGAAGGCGGCCGGCCTGGGCGCCTGGCGGTAGCGCTCCATTTCCGCAGTGGCCAGCAGCTTGGCAGCGGCACGCTCGCCGTGCGCCTCGAGCATCCGCTCGATGCGCGCGATGGTGACGATGTCGGTGCCGATTCCGTGGATCAACGCCGCGCCTCCAGCATCAGCTGCTTCATGCGCCGGATGGCTTCCTGCCAGCCTGAAAAGACGGCCTCGGCGACGATGGCGTGGCCGATGTTGAGCTCGGCGAGCTCGGGAATGGATGCGATCGGCTTGACGTTCTCGTAGTGCAGTCCGTGGCCGGCATTCACCTTGAAGCCCAGCTTGTGCGCATAGCGCGCCGCCTGGGCGACGCGCTCCAGTTCTTCGCGCATTTCCTCCGGCGCTTCGGCCTCGGCGTAACGGCCGGTGTGAATCTCGATGGCCGGCACACTGCATTCGCGGGCGGCATCGATCTGCCGCGCGTCCGCATCGATGAAGAGGGAGACGCGGATGCCAGCCTCCATCGCCGCCCGGCTGGCGGCGCGCACGCGCTCGAAGCCGCCGACCACGTCGAGACCGCCTTCCGTGGTGAGTTCCTGCCGCCGCTCCGGCACGAAACAGACGTCGTGGGGCCGGATGCGCAGGGCGAAGGCCACCATCTCGTCGGTGACGGCGGCCTCCAGGTTCATGCGCGTCTTCAGCATGCCGCGCAGGACCTCGACGTCGCGGTCCTGGATGTGGCGACGGTCCTCGCGCAGGTGCAGGGTGATCAGATCCGCTCCGCTCTTCTCGGCCAGCAGCGCCGCGCGAACGGGGTCGGGATAGGTCGTGCCGCGCGCCTGGCGCAGCGTCGCGACATGGTCGATATTGACGCCGAGTTCGATCACAATTCCTGCAGCTCCATGAAGACGCGGCGCGAGCTCAAGCGCTGGCCGCCGAGGTAATGTCCGATCAGGGTGCGCATCAGCTGCTTGCACTGCGCGAGGGTCTCGGCTTCGCTGAAATCCTCCTTTGCCATGGCCAGTAGAGCCCGCCCCGAGAAGGATTCCGTGCAGCCGGCTTCAACGTCCATCGAAACCGGTCCCCGTTCGACGACGTAAGCGTAACGCTTTTTCGGGTCCACCGGCCGACCGCTATCCGCCTCGCAATCGAGCGTCAGACCATAGCCCAGCTCCTTGAGCAGCGTCTTCTCGAAGCGTCGCAATGAAGCCTGACTGGCTTCTCCGACCGCCAGGGCGCGCACCGCCTCCGCATAGGCCTGGAATAGCGCCGGGTGCGCATCCTCGCGCGGCATGAGCTTCAAGAGCAGCTCGTTCATGTAATAGCCGAGCAACAGGGCCTGCGCCTGCAACAACGGCTGGCCGCCGACCCACTCGACCTTGGCCAGGGTGCGCATCTCGCCCTGGCCGAACCATCCCAGTTCCAGCGGCTGGAAGGCCATGAGCAGGCCGCGCATTGCCGAGCGCGGCCGCCGCGCGCCACGCGCGACCAAGGCCATGCGCCCATGGTTACGCGTGAAGGCCTCGACGATCAGGCTGGTTTCGCGGAAGGGATGGGTATGCAGGACGTAGGCCGCCTCGCCATCCACCCTGCCCTTGGCCGACGCACTCATTCGTAGCCCAGGCTCTTCAGCGCCCGCTCGTCATCGGCCCAACCGCTCTTGACCTTGACCCACACTTCCAGAAACACCTTGCCGTCGAACAATCGCTCCAGGTCGCGCCTGGCCTCGCTGGCGATGGCCTTCAGTTGCTCGCCGCCCTTGCCGATGACGATGGCCTTGTGGGCGGGCTTGTCCACGATGATGGCCGCATGGATGCGCCGCAGCGCCCCTTCCGTCTCGTATTTCTCGATCTCGACCGTCATGCCATAGGGCAATTCCTGTCCGAGACGGCGGAACAGTTTTTCGCGCAGGAATTCCGCCGCCAGAAAGCGCTCGCTGCGGTCCGTCAGATCGTCTTCCGCGAACAAGGGCGCGGAGCGCGGCAGATGGCGGCCGGCCGTCTCGATCAACTCCTCCACGCTTGTGCCCTTCTCCGCACTGATCGGCAGGATTTCCGAGAACGGATAGACCTTGGCCACTTCGGCGATGAAAGGCAGCAGCTGCCGCTTGTCGGCGAGGCGGTCGATCTTGTTGATCACCAGAAGCGCTACCTTGCCCGGCGGAATCATCGCCAGGATGCGTTTGTCATCCTCGTTGAAGCGACCCGCCTCGATCACGAATAGAACGATATCGACGTCCTGCAGGGCCTGACTCACCCCCCGGTTCATCAGCCGATGCAGCGCACTCTTGTGCGTGATCTGAAAACCGGGGGTATCGATGAATATGAACTGCTTTCCCGGTCTTGTCAGCACGCCGGTGATGCGATGACGCGTCGTCTGTGCCTTGCGCGACACGATGCTAAGCTTCTGGCCGACCAGCCGGTTGAGCAGGGTCGATTTGCCGACATTGGGCCGGCCGACAATGGCCAAGTGACCGCAACGGAAATCCCCCGGCAAATTCATTTCGAGGTCGTCTGCTCGAATGCCCGCTTCGCCGCCTCCTGTTCCGCTGCCCGACGATTCGAACCGCGTCCGATGGCGGAAATGCCGAGCTCGGGTATTTGGCATTCGACCTCAAACTCCTGGGCATGCGCCTCGCCGCGCGTCTCGCGCAGCAGGTATTGCGGCAACGCCAGCCGGCGTCCCTGGAGATACTCCTGCAGCGCCGTCTTGGCGTCCTTGCCAGAGTGGCGCGGATCGATGGCAGCAAGATAGGGCGCGTAGAGGCGAAGAATCGCGTTGCGCGCCTGATCGAAGCCGCCATCCAGGAAGATCGCGCCGAAAACGGCTTCAAGCGCATCGGCAAGGATCGACGGCCGACGAAAACCGCCGCTCTTCAATTCTCCCTCGCCCAGGCGCAGGGAGCCGCCCAAGTCGAGCTTCAGTGCGATCTCGGCCAGGGACTCCTGACGGACCAGGTTGGCCCGCAGGCGGGACAGGTCGCCTTCCTTGATCTCGGAAAAACGCTCGTAGAGCGCCTGCGCGACAACGCAGTTGAGCACGCTGTCGCCAAGGAATTCCAGTCGTTCGTTATGCGGTACGCCAAAGCTGCGGTGGGTGAGGGCCTGCAGCAAGACCTCCCCACTGTGGAAGGTATAACCCAGCGCGCGTTCGACTCCGACGATGCTCATGCCGAACGCGATTCCCGGACAAGGCCCGTCATCTTCCCGGTACGCTGCTGCCTTCGAAATCGATGTGGAGACTGACGTTGTGGAACAGATGGATCTTTTTAGAATAAGCGAAGGAAATGACGAGCTGGTTGCCTTCCTTCGTGATATCTAGGTCCTGCGGTCCGATGCTCGGCGTTTCCTCCACGACAGCCCGTCGTTCATAGGCTTTACGGACATCGGCCACCGTCCCCTTGCCCTCTCCGCTGGCCGAAATCGCCTTTACGTGTTTCACGATCGTGTAGTACTCGATGACGGCCGGCGCTACTTTCATGCCAAGCACCGCCAGTGAAATCAGTACAGCACTTACCAGGATCAAGCTAATCAGGCTCAGGCCCTTTTGTTTGTGCATGTCACCTCCTATCGAAACCCGCCGATGCGCTGCAGATTGCCGAAGTTGAACCAGATCAGAAATGCCTTCCCGACAATATTCTGCTCCGGCACGAAGCCCCAGACGCGGCTGTCGCTGCTGGCGTCCCGGTTGTCCCCCATGACGAAATAATGCCCTGCGGGCACTTCGCAAATGACGCCGGAACTATTGTAAATGCAATTATCACGTCCGGGAAACTGCATGACCTGGGTGACATAGGCGGGTGCATCCTTGTCGAGGACGATGGTGTGATCCGCCACACCGAGCTTTTCCAGGTACTGCGACGAATAGTACATGCGGTCGGCATGGAGAAAGTCCGGCATTTTCTCCACCGCCACCTCGCTGCCGTTGATGTAGAGGCGCTTGTTCTGCCAGGCCACCTTGTCGCCCGGCAGTCCGACTACCCGCTTGATGTAGTCCAGGGACGGGTCCTCCGGCCAGCGAAACACCATGACGTCGCCGCGCTGTGGCGCATTGACTTCCATTATCTTCTTGTTGATAACGGGCAGCCGGATACCGTAGGTGTATTTGTTGACCAGAATGAAATCGCCCACCAGCAGAGTCGGGATCATCGAGCCGGAGGGGATCTTGAAGGGCTCCACCAGGAACGAACGCAACAGGAACACGACGAGGATGACGGGAAAGAAGCTGGCGCCGTACTCGACCCACCACGGCTCCTTGGCATCGGGCTGCCGGCGCCGGCGCGCCACTAGGACGTCGAACAGCCAGATCGCCCCGGTGGCGACCGTCAGAAGAAACAATATCAGGGCAAAATTCAAGCTGGTTTCCTACTTAGATTCGACGCGCAGCACGGCCAGAAATGCCTCCTGCGGGATTTCAACGCTGCCCACCTGTTTCATGCGCTTCTTGCCGGCCTTCTGCTTTTCCAGCAGCTTGCGCTTGCGGGTGATGTCGCCGCCATAGCACTTCGCCAGGACGTTCTTGCGCAGGGCCTTGATATTCTCCCGGGCCAGGATGGTCGAGCCGATCGCCGCCTGCACGGCGACGTCGTACATCTGGCGCGGGATCAGTTCGCGCATCTTCGACGCCAGTTCCCGGCCGCGGTAGTGGGCGTTAGCGCGATGGACAATGACGGACAGCGCGTCGACCCTGTCGCCGTTGATGAGGATATCGAGCTTGACAACATCCGCCGACCGATACTCCTTGAACTCATAGTCGAGCGAAGCGTAGCCGCGAGAGACGGATTTCAGCTTGTCGAAGAAATCCATTACCACCTCGGCCATCGGCATGTCGTAGGTCAGCATGACCTGGCGGCCGTGGTATTGCATGTTGACCTGCGCGCCCCTCTTCTGCTCGCATAAGGTGATCACCGCGCCGACATAGTCCTGCGGCACGAAGACCGTCGTGGTGATGATCGGCTCGCGGATCTCCTCGATCTTCGAGGGATCCGGCAGCTTGGACGGGTTCTCGACCATCAGAACGGAGCCGTCGCGCAAGAGCACCTCGTACACCACCGTCGGCGCGGTGGTAATGAGGTCCATGTCGTACTCGCGCTCGAGACGCTCCTGCACGATCTCCATGTGGAGCAGTCCGAGGAAGCCGCAGCGGAAGCCGAAGCCAAGCGCCTGCGAGACTTCCGGCTCGTACTGAAGCGACGCGTCGTTGAGTCGCAGCTTCTCGAGCGCCTCGCGGAGGGCGTCATACTGGTTCGCTTCGACCGGATAAAGCCCGGCAAAGACCTGCGGCTTGATTTCCTTGAAACCGGGCAGCGGAGTCGAGGCCGGGCGATCGGCCAGGGTAACCGTGTCGCCGACCTTTGCCGCCTTGAGTTCCTTGATGCCGGCGATGATGAAGCCGACCTCCCCCGCGGAGAGCGCGCCGCGCGCCTGTGATTTCGGCGTAAACACGCCGACCTGTTCGCACAGGTACTGCGCCTCGGTGGACATCAGCAGGACCCTGTCCTTGGGGCGCAGGACGCCATCCACAACCCGGACCAGCATGACGACGCCGACATAGTTGTCGAACCAGGAGTCGATGATGAGCGCCTTCAGAGGGGCGGCCGGATCGCCTTTTGGCGCAGGAATGCGGGCTATGATGGATTCGAGAATGTCATCGATCCCCTGGCCGGTCTTGGCGCTGGCCAGCACGGCGTCCGTGGCGTCGATGCCGATGACGTCCTCGATCTCTTCACGCGCACGGTCGGGATCGGCCGCCGGCAGGTCGATCTTGTTGAGGACCGGCACAACTTCAACGCCCAGTTCGATGGCGGTATAGCAATTCGCCACAGTCTGCGCCTCGACGCCCTGCGAGGCATCGACGACCAGCAGCGCGCCTTCGCACGCGGAAAGGGAGCGCGACACCTCATAGGAAAAATCAACGTGCCCGGGCGTGTCGATCAGGTTCAGGTTATAGACACGGCCGTCGTTCGCCTGATATTGCAGCGCCGCTGTCTGTGCCTTGATCGTGATGCCGCGCTCGCGTTCGATGTCCATCGAGTCGAGCACCTGCTCTTCCATTTCCCGCTCAGACAACCCTCCGCAACGCTGAATGATGCGGTCGGCCAAAGTCGACTTGCCATGGTCGATGTGGGCGATGATCGAGAAGTTGCGGATGTGGTCCATCATAGACAAAAGGGTGCTCTCCGGCACCCTTTCATAGGTATTCGAACATATTGAATTTTACCGGAAATTCCTCAGATACGCACGAACTGCGGCGGCATCGAGAAAATACTGGCACAGCTCGGTTTCGCCGCCGCATACGACAGGCACCCTCTCGCCATGGAGCGCCCCGTATTCTGGGTGGGCATCGACATCGATCACCTCGATTTCGGCGCCAAACGCCTCACACAACGGGCGCAGGGCGTCCAGCAGATCGTCGCAGAGGTGGCACTCCGCGCGGCTGAATACCGTCAGCCGCGCAGGAGGGTCACTTGTCACCGACGCCCTTTATGATCACATAGGTCTGCTGCTCGCCACGGCGAACGAGCAGCGTAAAGGCAGTAGTCTTGTCGAACTGGGCCAACAATTTGTTGAACTGCTCGACGCTCTTTAGTTCCGTGCTCGTCCCCTTGTGAACCAGCGCAAGCAGGAGGTCTCCGGGGCGCAGGTCTGCCCGCCCGCCGTTGCCGCGCACGTCGTCTACCAGCAGACCATGACTGATCTTGAACTCCCGCTTCTGTTCCTGCGTCGGCTCGCTGAGTACCAATCCCAGGCGATTGGCGGACGCTTCGGGCGGTTTCGGCTTCTTCGTACCGCGCAGCGCCGTTCTTTCTTCGGCTATCTCGCCGACGGTAACACCCAGTTCCTTGGTTGCACCCTTGCGCCAGACCTGCAGCTGAACCTTGCTGCCCGGTCGCGTTGCACCAACGATGCGCGGAAGATCGCTGGAAGCGCCCACCGACTTGCCATCGAACTTGAGAATGATATCGCCCGCCTCCACGCCGGCCTTGTCGGCAGGGCCGCCCTTCTCCACCGCATTCACCAGGGCTCCCGCGGGCTTGGGCAAGCCGAAGGATTCGGCCAGTTCCTTGGTCACCTCCTGGATGACCACGCCGATGCGGCCGCGACTGACCCTGCCGCTGGTGCGCAACTGGTTCTGCACTTCCATTGCGACATCGATGGGAATGGCAAAGGCCACCCCCATGTAACCGCCGGTACGGCTATAGATCTGCGAATTGATGCCGACGACCTCGCCCTTCATGTTGAAGAGCGGGCCGCCGGAGTTACCCGGATTGATGGCGACGTCGGTCTGAATGAAGGGAACGAAATTCTCCTGCGGCAAAGATCGTCCCTTGGCGCTAACGATGCCTGCCGTCACGGAGCTCTCAAAGCCAAAGGGCGAGCCGATGGCCACCACCCATTCGCCCACCTTGAGTTTCGCCGGATCACCCATGCGAACGACCGGCAGGCCACTTGCTTCGATTTTGATGAGCGCGATGTCCGTTCGCTTGTCCGAGCCGATCACCTTGGCCTTGAACTCTCGCTTGTCAGTCAGTCTGACCAGGATCTCGTCGGCCGACTCGACCACATGGGCATTTGTCAGGACAAAGCCGTCCGGACTAATGATGAAACCCGACCCGAGCGATTTGCTTTGGAATTCACGCGGCATGCCGGGCTGGCGCGGAATGAAACGGCGGAAGAACTCGAACATCGGGTCGTCTTCGTCGAGCTCGGGAAATTGCGGAAACGCCCGGTGGCCCCGGACGGTCTGCGTGGTGCTGATGTTAACGACGGCTGGCCCTTGTTTCTCGACCAGTTCGGTGAAGTCCGGCAACTCCCTGCCCTGGGCTGCCGCTTCCAGGGTAATGACCGAGAGGAAAAGGAGGAAGAAATATCTCATGTTCATCGACTGACTACCTTTGCAACACACGAATTCGAACTGCGGCGAACCAGGGTCGGCGCCGTGAATCTCGAAGAGGTGGCGTGGCGGACCAACGGCCCGCACAGCACCCCCAACCCGAGGCCAACCAGCGCACCAAGCGCAGTCGCGGCATCGCTCCGATCCGTCTCAGCCAGAGCGGCGCCGGCCGACGCGCCCAGCAGCAAGAAGATGACTGGAAGGCCGTAGGCGAGCATAGCAGCGCCGATCGCTACGCCGTCCGGAACGCGAACAATCACCCGCTCGCCAGGAACAGCATCGATCGAGTTGACAATGCGATATTGACGCGGTCCGCTGCGAAACAGCTGGCCAAACAGCCCGTTCTGGCAACCGCCCTTCTCATGGCAACGCCCGCAGCCCGCGTCGGCGCCGCCTGCTTCCACGAAGGCTAGGCCGCGCTCGACCCGTCTGACGATTGCATCCTGGTCCATTACCTCTTCCTGGACTCCATGCCGTCACCGAGCCGCTTCAGGGTCACCATGGGCACCTCGCCCAAGACCGTCAGAAGATGTTTGCCGGCCACGCGCTTGTAAACGTTGATGGCGCCCACCGAGTAGGTCCCGTTTTCCACGGTCTGGTCAGCCAAAGGTTCGACGAAAACAGAAATCGAAGCCAGCCCATCGGTAAAGATGAAATGGGTCGTATCCATGCCCCCCCCTCGCGCGGTCTGCCGTCTCATCCCCGCACTCTTCTTGAAACCGGGCAATTGCGTCCTGAAATGCCAGTCACCTACGGCGGAAAGGCTTTGCATAGCTCGTGGATTGTGTATGCGCCAGGCCGTCCCTTCCGCACCGAACCGGGGTTTCAGATGCTCCTTGTCGATCGGGCCGTTGATCTGCAGCTGCGAAAAGACAAACTGCTCGATGGTCTCATTGTGTTCATTCAGCGTGCGCGCCTTCAGGATCAGGCCGGACTGCAAATCCGCCCAAAGGTGATGTCCGTAGCGGTACGCGTCCTTCGGCTCCAGCACGATCAACTGGCTTTCCAAGCCGGCCACGCGCGAAACGTCCCCCTTGCGGATGGAATAGTGGTCTCCCAGGCTGGCGACAGAAGCGGGCAGCAGAGCCGGAAACGACTTCTGTTGTCCGCGCTTCTCGACAATGACGATCCTGTCCTCCGGCAGAAAGCATTTGATCTCATCGTTTCGCCGCACGACTTCCCGCGGGCTGCCATCAAGAACTTCGAGTTTCTCCTGTTCTCCCTCCGCGTCCACGACATGCATAATGCGTGAGGTTTCTGAGGTGCCGCCGCTTTGATAGGTGAAGGTTCCCGTGTAATTGAGTTTCTTCGCCGCCACGGCCATCTTCTGCAGCCACGCCAGGGCATCGCCATGCTGGTCCGCAAAGGCCGGGGCGACGAACCCGAGCCCCAGACCGACCAGCATCCACCCCAATCTCATGGTTTGCCGCCTTGGCGAATCTCGGAGACCGTGCGTACGTAAGGCGCCACCCCCTGAATGCCGCCATTCGGCGCATGCGCCTGATGCGCAACTAGGTACTCCTTCAGCACGCCTGAAGGCTTGGCCACCAACTGAGTCTGGGCCGCAGCCGTTTCGGCCGTTGTGCGGGATTTGACGGCGACATCAACCGGTTGCGGCGAGGGATTCAAGGAGAGCGCAACCCATCCCACTGCCGCCATGCCCATCACGGCCGCAGCCAAGGGCATCGCCACGCGATACGTCGTGCGCTTCGGCTGCGCAGAAGGGAAAAACACGACCGGTTCCTGCGCCAGCTTCGCCATCACGCGTCTCGAAAAGCCCGGCGAATGGCCATGAGACTGGCGCATGGCATCCCCGATAACGTGATAGAGCTCCCAGGTTTCCTGCAGTTCCCCGTCTCGGCGCATCGCGTCGATCGCTCGATCTGCGTCCGTCTGTTCCAGTTCATCGTCCAACAAAGCGGAGATTTCTTGTCTCATGCCTACCACCTCTTGTCCGGAGCGGTTTCCAACAATGGTCTGAGCTTTTCCGCCACCGCCTCACGCGCCCTGAATATTCTCGATCGCACTGTGCCGATGGGGCAGTCCATGATTTTTGCAATGTCCTCGTAACTCATCCCCTCGATCTCTCGCAGCATGATTGCCGTGCGCAACTCCTCGGGCAACGCATCCATCGCCGAGTTCACCGTCGCCCCGATCTGCTTCGAGAAAAGGAGGCGCTCTGGGGTGTCAATATCGCGCAGCAACTCGCCCTCCTCGAACCCTTCCGCATCCTCCGAGTCGACGTCCCGTGTCGGCGCACGCCGTCCTTGCGACACCAGGTAATTCTTGGCGGTATTGATCCCAATGCGGTAAAGCCAAGTGTAGAAGGCGCTATCACCCCTGAAGCTGCCCAAGGCGCGGTAGGCCTTGATAAAGGTTTCCTGCGCAACGTCTTCCACCTCGGCCGGATCCCGGATCAACCGCGACAGCAACCGCCCCAGCTTGCGCTGATACTTCGACACAAGCAGTCCAAAGGCGTGCTGATCGCCGTGCTGCGCACGGGCAACCAATTGCTGGTCTACCTCGCGTTCTCCCATTCGAACGGCTGAAATATTGGAAGTTCATTCGATCCGTGCGGCCGGACCGAGAGCCGCCAGTATAGCCGACGCATTCGGAGCAGCACTGCCAATACACCCAAGACAACGGGCCTCCGAATTAGTTCAAGTCCCCGCTTGGCCTTTTTCCCGCCCCAGTCCGGCAATGGTATAGTCGCGGCAGCCCATCACCACCTGCCTTCCATGCTGGCTTTCGACGTCCTCATCATCGGCAGCGGCCTGGCCGGCCAGTCATTGGCGTTACAGTTGGCCCCCCACAAGAAGGTCGCGCTGATTACCAAGCGTACGCTCGAGGACAGCGCCAGCAGCCGCGCCCAAGGCGGCATCGCAGCCGCACTGGACGATGCCGATTCGGTCGAGGCGCACATCAAGGACACCCTCATTGCAGGGGCCGGCCTCTGCGATCGCCGCACCACCCGCTATGTCGTCGAACGGGGGAAGGCCGCCATCGACTGGCTGATACGCCAGGGGGTGCCGTTTACGCGAGACGCTTCGGGGTCGGGCTATCACCTGACGCGGGAAGGCGGGCACAGCCATCGCCGGGTCATCCATGTCGCGGATGCCACCGGATCGGCTGTGCAAGACACGTTGACGCAACAACTGCGCAGCCATCCGAATATCAGCGTGTTCGAGCACCATATCGCAATTGACCTGATCACGGAGGCCAAGTTCGGCCTGCCGGGCAGCGGTTGCCACGGCGCTTATGTGCTCGACAAACGGGCTGATCACGTCGAGACCTTCGCCGCCCCTCATACGGTTCTGGCCACGGGCGGTACGGGCAAGGTTTATCTTTACACGACCAACCCGGATACGGCCACCGGCGACGGCATTGCCATGGCTTGGCGGGCGGGCTGTGCGGTCGCCAATATGGAATTCATCCAGTTTCATCCGACCTGCCTCTACCACCCCCATGCCAAATCCTTCCTCATCACGGAAGCGATGCGAGGAGAGGGTGGCATTCTGCGTCTGCCCGGAGGCGAACGCTTCATGCCGGAGCACGACCCCAGGGCGGAACTGGCGCCGCGGGACGTGGTCGCCCGAGCCATCGACCTTGAGATGAAGAAACGCGGTTTGGATTGCGTCTATCTCGATATGACGCACAAGCCGGCCGATTTCCTCATCGCACACTTTCCCAACATCCATGCCCGCTGTCTGGAACTGGGCATCGACATTACCCGGCAACCGATTCCAGTCGTACCGGCGGCACACTATACCTGCGGCGGCATTGTCACGGATTTCTCGGCCCGCACCGCATTGCCGGGGCTGTACGCCGTAGGTGAGACGGCCTTTACCGGACTGCATGGCGCAAACCGGCTTGCCAGCAATTCCTTGCTGGAGTGCCTTGTCTTCTCCTCAGCGGCGGCCGAGGACATCCGGAGTTCGTCACGGACGTCCCTTCCCAACATCCCGCCATGGGACGAAAGCCGCGTAACGGACGCGGACGAGGAAATTGTCATTTCGCACAACTGGGATGAGTTGCGCCGCTTCATGTGGGACTACGTCGGAATCGTGCGCACCAATAAGCGCCTCGAGCGCGCACGTCATCGCATACGGCTGCTGGAGCGGGAGATCGACGAATACTATGCCAATTTCCGCGTCACGAATGACCTGATCGAACTGCGCAATCTCGTACTGACCGCCGATCTCATCGTCCGTTGCGCGCAGCGACGCCGCGAAAGCCGCGGTCTGCATGCCAGCCGGGACTACCCGGAATCCCTCGCTGCGGCACGTAATACCGTGCTGCGCAACCGCATCAGACAACCTGCCAGCGCATCCAGGTAAGTAGTTGCCTGAATTCCTGCGGTGACAGCGAGTCCGGCAGCAGCGTCATCGCCAGACGCCGGTTCGACGCTAAGTGCTCGAGTTGCATTACAACCAGCCAGGGCAGGACAGTCGAGTGCCGCACCACTTTCGCCTCAAATCGCTGGCCATCTGCCCGTAGCCCCTCGAGCGTCCCGTCGGCTTTCAGCAGCAGTTCTCGCACTGATGCCGGATCGGCTCCAAGCCCGTGATGCCGGACTGCAATCAATCCAGACCAAATCGCTGCCACGGCAAGTCCGATTTTCGACCAGCCGGGCATGTTCAGCGCCATCAGCGCGAACAGCCCCATCACGTAGAGCAGTACCAGGATCCCCGTCAGAACGCGCGAAGGGCGAATACCCAGGCGTAGGGGGAGTTGCATCCGGCAGAATCAGATCCGGCGGAAGGCCAAAGTACCGTTGGTGCCGCCGAAGCCGAAGTTGTTCTTCAGCGCGATGTCGATCTTGAGTTCCCTTGCCACGTTGGCGCAGTAGTCAAGGTCGCACTCGGGATCCTGCTCGAAGATATTGATCGTGGGCGGCGAGATTTGATGATATACAGCCAGCGCCGTAATCGCCGACTCCAGGCCGCCGGCGCCGCCCAGCAAGTGGCCTGTCATGGATTTCGTCGAATTCACAACCAGTTGCCGGGCAGTATCGCCGAACGCCAATTTGATTGCGTCGGTTTCGTTTTTGTCGCCCAGCGGAGTCGAGGTTCCGTGGGCGTTCAGATAGTGCACCTGATCGAGATTGACGCCGGCGTCAGCCAGCGCATTGAGCATGCTCCTCCGCGGACCGTCCGTATCCGGAGCGGTCATGTGATAGGCGTCGCCGCTCATGCCGAAGCCGGCCAGTTCGGCATATATTCTTGCGCCGCGCTTCATTGCACGTTCGTATTCCTCCAGGACCAGCACACCGGCCCCCTCGCCCAGGACAAACCCGTCCCGGCCCTTGTCCCAGGGCCGGCTGGCAGTCGTCGGATCGTCATTGCGGACAGACAAAGCCTGGGCCGATGCAAAGCCGCCGATGGCTAGTGGCGTCACGGTCGACTCCGCACCACCACAGATCATCGCATCTGCATCCCCATACTGGATCATGCGAAAGCTCGTGCCGATTGCGTGCAATCCGGTCGTGCAGGCCGTCACCACCGCAAGATTCGGTCCCTTCAGTCCGAACATGATCGAAAGGTTCCCCGAAATCATGTTGATGATGGTGCCCGGAATGAAAAAGGGCGAGATCTTGCGCGGACCTCCCGCGAGATAGTCGTTATGGGTATCCTCGATCATCGGCAGACCGCCAATGCCTGAACCGATGTTGACCCCAATGCGTTCTGCGTTGGCCGGTCCGATCTCCAGTCCGGAGTCGCGCAGCGCCTGGATGCCGGCCGCCATGCCGTAATGGATGAACACATCCATCCGCCGGGCCTCCTTGGGCGGCAGGTAAGCAGTGACGTCGAACCCCTTGACCTCGCCGGCAATGCGAGATTTGAATGTCGACGCGTCGAATCGGGAAATGGCACCGATTCCGCTCTTGCCGGCTACGATGTTCTCCCACGTTTCTTGAACGGAATTTCCGACGGGCGAAACCACGCCCAAGCCGGTGACCACTACCCTACGGCGTGTCACTTCGCTCTGCTCCAGCGGAGATATGGGATTTACTTCTTGAGATGGGCGTTGATGTAATCGATCGCCTGCTGAACCGTGGTGATCTTTTCGGCTTCTTCATCCGGAATTTCGCACTCGAATTCCTCTTCGAGCGCCATCACCAGTTCGACCGTATCGAGAGAATCGGCGCCCAGATCATCAACAAACGAGGATTCGTTCTTGATCTCGGACTCGTTGACGCCCAGTTGCTCGGCAACGATTTTCTTGACGCGTTGTTCGATGTTCTCCATGTGTTTTGCTCCTTCCCTTTATGCGGGTGAAACGAGAAAAAACCGCAGCATTCTATCAGAAAGATCTGGCTCAAACCATATACATGCCGCCATTGACATGCAGCGTCGTGCCAGTGATGTAGGAAGCGCGTGGCGAAGCCAGGAAGGACACGGCAACGGCAATCTCGTCAGAATGCCCAAGCCGCCCAAGTGGGATCTGGCCGAGCAACGCATCGCGCTGGGCAGCCGGCAGCTCCTTGGTCATGTCCGTATCGATGAACCCGGGTGCCACGCAATTCACCGTGATGTTGCGACTGCCCAATTCGCGTGCCAAGGCGCGGCTCATGCCAGCCACACCGGCTTTGGCGGCGGCATAGTTCGCCTGGCCCGGATTACCTGAGCTGCCTACTACCGAAGTGATGTTGATAATGCGGCCGTAGCGCGCCTTCATCATGCCGCGCATGACCGCTTTGGAAAGGCGATATACCGCTTTCAGGTTGGTTTCAATCACCGCATCCCACTCGTCGTCCTTCATGCGCATGGCTAGGTTGTCTCGTGTGATGCCCGCATTGTTGATAAGCACCGACACGGAACCGAAGCGCTTCTCGATCTCCCCCATCACAGCTTCGCAGGCGGTCGCTTCGGTGACATTGAGCACGGCACCCCATCCCGGAATATGGGCGGCATCCAACGCCTTCTGGATATCGGCGGCGCCCGCCTCGGCCGTGGCGGTTCCGATCACCGTAGCGCCTTCCCGCCCCAATTCCAGCGCAATTGCACGCCCGATGCCGCGGGAAGCACCCGTTACCAGCGCGATCTGTCCTTTCAACATGATTTCCCCTACGCGTTCGTCGCGGCCAGCGCCGCTTCAAGCCCGGCCAGATCGGCTATGGCACCGCCAACCAGCCCCTCCGCGCAGCGCTTGACGAGTCCCGACAACACCTTGCCAGGGCCGCACTCATAGACATGACTAACACCCTGTGCCGCCATAGTCTGCATGGTTTCCACCCAGCGCACAGGGGATGCAGCCTGCCTGACTAGCGCATCCTTGATCTGCGCGGGATCGTTGAGACACGCCACATCTGCGTTATTCACCACCGGAATCAGCGGCGCTGACATGGCGAGTTCACCAAGCCGCTGGCGCAGGCGCTCTGCCGCCGGTTTCATCAGAGAGCAATGAAATGGCGCCGATACAGGCAACATGACCGCCCGCTTGGCGCCCCTCGCCTTAGCCAAATCGGCGGCGCGCTGGACGGCACCGGCATGCCCGGCAATAACCGTCTGTTCGGGCGTGTTGAAATTGACAGCCTCCACGACCTGGCCTTGCGCGCTTTCGTCACAGGCAGATATCACCGCCGCAGTGTCGAGCCCGAGAACCGCCGCCATCGCGCCCTCACCGGCGGGTACCGCTTCCTGCATGGCCCTGGCGCGCAATTCAACCAGCGGCACGGCATCGGCAAAACGCAGCACCCCCGCGGCTACCAGGGCAGAATACTCCCCTAGGCTGTGACCGGCGACGATGCTCGGCGCTTGCCCCCCCTTCTCGAGCCACAGGCGGTAGACAGCCACGCCGGCCGTCAGCATCAGCGGCTGGGTGTTTACCGTCTGGTTGAGCGCCTCGGCCGGCCCCTCCATAACCAGTTGCCACAGATCACGGCCCAGTGCGCCCGATGCTTCGTCAAAAGTGCTGCGTATGACGCGGCTGTCGCCGTAGGCCGCCATCATGCCCAGTGACTGGGATCCTTGTCCCGGGAATACAAGTGCGAATTTCATGTCGAAAAAAGAACGTTCAGAATTTGAGGAGCACCGCGCCCCAGGTGAATCCGCCTCCGACGCCTTCCAGCATCAGTACGTCGCCGCGTTTGATGCGCCCTTCCCGCACCGCGGCGTCCAGCGCAAGCGGTATAGATGCGGCGGACGTATTCCCGTGTCGCTCAACGGTCGTGACCACCTTATCCATGGGAAGGCCGAGTTTTTTCGCCGTTGATTGAATAATTCTGATGTTTGCCTGATGCGGGATCAGCCAGTCGACGGCCTTAGCGTCCAATCCCGCAAGATCGAGCACCTCGTGCGCGACTTCAGCCAGCACCTTGACCGCGAACTTGAATACGGCCGGGCCATCCATCCTTACAAATGGCTGTCCCACCACCTGCCCACCAGAGACATTACCGGGAACTTCAAGGATGCCGTGATGCGAACCGTCCGCGTGCAAAGCACTGGCGAGAATGCCGGGCTCGTTTGACGCCTCGAGCACTGCAGCACCCGCCCCATCGCCGAACAACACGCACGTACCCCGATCGTTCCAGTCCAAAATGCGCGAAAACACCTCAGTGCCAACTACCAGAGCACATCGATGGCTGCCGGACCGTATGAATTTCTCCGCAACCGTCAGTGCGTAAGCAAATCCGCTGCATACCGCCTGCACATCGAAGGCAGCCGCTCCGCTGACTCCCAGCTTCGCCTGAAGCAGGCAGGCCGTGCTAGGGAAAATATAGTCCGGGGTCGAGGTCGCGAGAACAATCAGATCGATTTTTTCGGCCGAAATTCCTGCAGCAGCCATGGCCCGCTGGCTGGCCGCAAAGGCCATGTCGCTCGCCGTCTGCCCATGTTCGACGATATGCCGGCTGCGAATACCTGTCCGCTCAACGATCCACTCGTCGGAAGTATTGACCCCTCGCGCAACCAGATCGTCGTTGCTGACGGCGGTAGATGGCAGATAACTGCCCGTGCCGGTAATGCGGGCGTACATCTACTGAACCACTTCCGGAGTGCTGCGTGCCATGCGTTCACTGATGCGCTCGACCAGCCTGTTGCGGGCTTCTTCGGCGGCCCGCTCGATGGCCTTGGTAAAGGCCATTTGATCCGCGGAGCCATGGCTTTTCACGACGATCCCTCTCAATCCTAGGAGGCTGGCCCCGTTGTAGCGGCGCGGGTCCACCCGTCCCTTGAAAGCATTTAGGGCGGGCAGCGCGACAAGCGCCGCGATCTTCCGGAACGGATTGCGACTGAACTCCTCGCGCAGAAAGGTCCCCAACATGCGGGCCAGCCCTTCAGAGGTCTTGAGAAGAACATTGCCGACGAATCCGTCGCAGACCACAATATCGGTCGTCCCCTTGTAAATGTCGTCACCCTCCACGTTACCGACAAAGTGCAAACCGCTTTCCTTGAGCAGCTCGCCGGCCTGTTTCACGACCTCGTTTCCCTTGATGTCCTCTTCGCCGATGTTGAGCAGCCCAACAGTCGGCCGGTCCTTGTGCTCGACGGCCGACACCAACAAGTCGGCCATGATGGCAAACTGTAGCAGGTGCTGTGGTTCGCAATCCACGTTAGCGCCCAGATCGAGGACATAGGTATAACCACGAAGAGTCGGCAAAACCGTCGCAATGGCCGGCCGATCGATGCCGGGCAGGGTCTTCAGCACAAAGCGGGAGATGGCCATCAGCGCGCCGGTGTTGCCGGCCGAGACAGCCGCCTGCGCCCTGCCCTCCTTGACCAGGTCGATGGCCACGCGCATCGAAGAATCCTTCTTGACGCGCAACGCAGTCGCGATCGGATCATCCATGCCGACAACCTCGCTGGCCGCCTGGAATGCCAATCGCTCGCCGAAACGTGACCGCACCTTTGCAAAGGCCGGTTCCACCTTCTCCGGCAGCCCGACCATGATGACCCGGGCCTGCTTGTCGTGTTGAAGGAAATGGACGACGGCAGGCAGCGTCACGGAAGGACCGAAATCGCCGCCCATGCAGTCGATCGCGATGGTCACTTCCATCGACGCGCGTCTGGATGCAGTATGAAGAATATCCGGAGGCCCGCTTTGACGGGCCAGCCGGGCCGGGGCTTATTCGCCCTTGCTCTTTACGACTTTCTTGCCGCGATAGTAGCCGCTCGGGCTGATATGGTGCCGCAGATGCGTTTCCCCGGTCGTCGGTTCGACCGCCAGCGGCGGATTGGTCAGGAAGTCGTGGGCACGATGCATGCCGCGCTTAGAAGGTGACTTTTTGTTCTGTTGGACAGCCATGGTGTACTCCTAATACATAATCGTAAGTTACTTGCCCTTTAGCCGGGCCAACTGCGCAAACGGCGAAATCCCGCCAGAATGGGAAACGGCTTCACTCATCCTGCACTTCTCATGCCGCGGCGAGATCGGCAGCGCAAGCAGGATCTCCTCTTCAAGCAGCAGGATGATTTCCAGGCTGCGCGACGCTTCAATGGCATCGCAGGTATCGTCTGCCAGGCCGCCAACTTGCACGTCGTCCGGCCACGGCGCACCGGGTTCGACTACCATTACCCGACTGCATACGTCCAATGGGAACTCGAAAGCACCCAGGCAGCGCTGACAAACCAGCCTTAACAGCCCGTCGAGCTTCAGGTTCAGAAAGGCATTGCTTCCTACCATTTCGCCCGAAATCTCGTAGTCCAGCCAGCCGTCGGCATCGAACAACACATCCTCCAGCCGGGAAAACTCGCTCAACCGAAGCCGGCCGTTCAGCCGTTCTTGCCGCCGAGCGAATTCACGGCTGTCGATTACGGCAGCGCCTCGTTGCGACATAAGCGTTGAATGATATCATTTCGGCACTTTTCCTGTCAAAAGAATAACATCCGGCATTAATCGATCTCATGCATCGCCTCGTACTCGCCTCCACCTCGATCTATCGTCGAGAGCTGCTGGCTCGGCTTCAGATCCCTTTTGAAATCGCCAATCCGTACACCGACGAGTCGGCACTGCCGGGAGAATCCCCCCCGGCGACTGCAGAAAGGCTCGCGGTAGCCAAGGCGAAGGCTGTCGCCGGAGACTTTCCTGATGCCTTGATTATCGGCAGCGACCAAGTCGCCTACCTGCACGGTTTGCGCTTCGGCAAGCCGCTGACGAAGGAACGCGCTGTTGAGCAACTGCGCGCCATGCGCGGCAAGACGGTGATCTTCCACACCGGCCTCTGCCTGTACAACAGTGCCACGAATCGCATGCAACTGTGCGGCATTCCCACCGAAGTCAGTTTTCGCCTCCTGTCTGACGTCGAGATCGAGCGATATCTCGACAAGGAGCGGCCTTACCATTGCGCCGGCAGCGCCAAATCAGAGGGTTTGGGGATATCCCTGCTTTCGGCGATGCGCGGTGAGGATCCGAATGCATTGATCGGTCTGCCGCTGATCGCCCTGTGCGCGATGCTGCGTGCCGAAGGCATGCAAGTCCCTTGATGCCCCGCGGTACGCTCTACCTGATACCTGTTCCGCTTGGCGATTGCGGGCCGCAGTCGGTGCTGCCTGACGATGTTCTGCACGTCGCCTGCGGTTTGCGGTATTTCATTGTCGAAAACGCCAAGTCCGCCCGCGCCGAGCTAAAGCGTTTCGGAAGCACTCATCCGATACGCGAAATCGACATTCGGGAGTTGCCGCGAAATCCGCTGGCGGCCGACGTGGACAGCCTGCTGGCACCGCTCCTTGCCGGGCTCTCGGCCGGGTTGATGTCTGAGGCTGGAGCGCCCGCTGTCGCCGATCCAGGCGCCCTGTTGGTGCGCGCCGCCCATACCCGGGGAATTCGCGTTGCCCCCCTCGTCGGTCCGTCGAGCATCTTGCTTGCCCTGATGGCTTCCGGTTTGAACGGCCAGCGCTTCGCCTTCCAAGGCTACCTGCCGGTCCGCGAACCGGAGCGCGGCAATCGAATTGCTCAGCTTGAACGCGAATCCGGGCGCGAGGGTCTGACGCAGATCTTCATCGAAACCCCCTATCGCAATGTCGCGCTATTCCACGCGCTGCTGAAGACCTGCAAATCGGATACGCTCCTCTGCGTAGCCGTTGACATGACGACCCCGCATGAACACGTGGACACAAAATCCGTCGAATCCTGGCGTGAAACGGCCGCACCACCTCTGGACAAAAGACCGGCCGTCTTCCTGATGCTAGCGCGCTGATTACCTGAGAATGAACCTGGAAAAAGCGCTTGCAATGCCTTCGGCCAGGTCCGCGCCGAATTGCCTCGACAAACGCTCGCCAAGGCTTGCTCGCATGGTGTAGTCGCGGATATCTTCCGCCCTGATGACATCCCGGGCGACCGACTCGACGCTGCCCAGCCCATCGGCCAAGCCGAGTTCGATACTCTTGGCGCCGGTCCACATCAATCCGCTGAACAGTTCGGGCGAATCCTTCAGCCTCTTGCCGCGCCCCTTTCGGACAACCTCGATGAACTGCTTGTGGATATCGTCCAGCAGGACTTGGGCATGCTGCTTGTGCTGGGCATCCTGGGGTGAAAACGGGTCGAGGAATCCCTTGTTTTCCCCCGCCGTCAGCAAACGACGTTCGACGCCGAGCTTGTCCATCGTACCCGTGAAGCCGAAACCGTCCATCAGCACGCCGATCGAGCCAACGATGCTGGCTTTGTCCACATAGATCCTGTCCGCCGCTGCAGCCACATAGTAGCCGCCCGACGCGCAGACATCTTCGACCACCGCATAGAGGGGGATGTCCGGATGCTTGGCGCGCAGTCGGCGTATCTCGTCGTTGATGATGCCGGATTGCACCGGACTGCCGCCCGGGCTGTTGATGCGCAGGATCACGCCTTGCGTACCCCGATCCTTGAAGGCGGCCTGCAACGCCTCGGTGACCTTTTCCGCACTCGCCTCACCTGTCGGCTTGATGACGCCGTTGAGTTGGATCAAGGCCGTGTGTTTCTTGCCGTCGCCCAACCTGTCGGCCGTGTCACCCCAATCCGCCAAGGCGAAAATCAGGAACGTCAGATAGGCAAAGCCGAGCACCTTGAAAAAGATGCCCCAGCGCCGGCGCCGTTTCTGCTCGGCAAGCGTTTCCAGCGCCAGTTTTTCGATGATCCTGCGCTCCCAGGCGGGATCGCTATCCGGTGTCTCAGGCATATTGATTCGCTACAAAAAAAACGGCTCCATCGCGTTCGCACACGTCCAGCCGATGCAGCCTCGCGCCTCTGCAAGGCCCCGCGACACACGCACCGCTCTCCGGAAGATAAGTCGCTCCATGCGTCGTGCAAATCAAGTATAGCCCGGATTCGTCGAAGAATTCTCCGGCGTTCCAGTCGAGCTCGATGCCGATGTGGGCGCATCGGTTCAGGTACGCATATACCCGTCCACCATAGCGCACGACAAAGGCCTGGGCATTGCCATCAGGCGTGGCAACTTCAAAACGCACGCCTTTGCCCTTTTCGGCCAGGTCCGCGCTCGCGCAGATCAGCCGTGCCGTCTCAGCCATTCCGCCAACTCGGAAAACTCATCGAAAAGGCCGAGGGGTTGTTCGGAAGCAAGCGTCTCACGATCGTGTGCGCCAAAACCCACACCCAGCGCCTGCACGCCGGCATGTCGCGCCATTTGCAGATCATGCGTCGTGTCGCCCACCATCAAGGTTCTGGCGGGAGAAGCATCGAGTTCCTCCATGAGTTCCAGCAGCATGTCGGGCGCGGGCTTCGAATTGCACTCGTCGGCGCAGCGGGTGGCATGAAAAAGATGTTTGAGGCCGGTCGACTGCAGGGCCCGATCCAGCCCGACCCGACTCTTGCCCGTGGCCACGCCGAGCAGATATCCCGCCGCATTCAACTCCTTCACCAATTCATAGGCACCGGCAAACAGGGAAAGCTGGTGATCCTGCGAAAGGTAGTGATGACGGTAGCGCTCCGCGACCCGCCGGTATTCGCTGTCCGGTACGCCCGGCAACGCGCGCGAAAGCGCATCATGCAGGCCGAGGCCGATCACCTGCCGCGCGGTAGCGTCATCCGGCGGCTGCAGGCCGAGGTCGCTGGCGGCTGCCTGCATGCTGGCGACGATGGCGGCCGCCGAGTCCATCAGCGTGCCGTCCCAGTCAAATACCACCAGCCGGTAGTTCCGTTCCATAGTCTCTCTCTTCGTTCTCGTCCAGGCGGCAGAGGAACCGCGCCAGCTCCGCCGGCAGCGGCACGGCCAAATCCAGCTGTTCTCCCGAGACGGGATGGACCAGTTGCAGCCTGGCGGCATGCAGGAACATGCGTCCGAGGCCCTGCTTTTGCAAGGCCTTGTTCAGGGCGAAATCGCCGTACTTGTCGTCGCCGCACAGGGGATGGCCAAGATGGGCGAGATGAACGCGGATCTGGTGCGTGCGGCCAGTCTTCAGCTCGACCTCGACCAAGCTGAAATTCTCCCAGCGCGCGACCAGGCGTACGATACTGTGCGCTGCCTTTCCGGCCGCGGACACGCTGACGCGGCGTTCGCCCTCCTCGGTCAGGTACTTGTGCAGGGCCAGCCGGATGTGGCGCAATGGCTCCATCCATCGCCCCTTGACCAGCGCCAGGTAGCGTTTCTCGACGCGCCCTTCCCTGAACATGTCGTGCAGGACAGTCAGCGCGGCCCGCTTCCGGGCGATCAGCAGCAGGCCGGAGGTTTCCCGGTCTAGGCGGTGGGCGAGCTCGAGAAAGCGCGCCTGCGGCCGCTGCCGGCGCAACTGTTCGATGACACCGAAGCTCACCCCGCTGCCGCCATGGACTGCCATGCCAGCAGGCTTGTCGACGACCAGAAGGCTGTCGTCCTCGTAAACCATGCGGTATTCCCGTCCCGCCGGCACTGCCTGCTTCTGCCCGGCGCGGAGCTGGACGGGGGGAATGCGCACCTCGTCGCCTGCCCTCAGCCGGTAGTCGGGGGCGGTCCGCCTGCTATTGACGCGTACCTCCCCGCTTCTGAGGATCCTGTAGACGTGGCTCTTCGGCACCCCCTTGCAGACGCGCAGCAGGTAATTGTCGATGCGCTGACCCTCCGCCTCCTCGCCGATCTGATGGCGGGTCACGGAAACTTTGCTTAACTCCTTCATTTTGAATATACTGCCGGCAGGTTTGCCCATTCACGGGGACCGGCCATGAAGAATAATTCAGGTTGGTTCCGGAAGCGCGCCCCATGACCCGAAGCGGCATCGGAAGGAGCGCCGGGATGCAGCCGATTCACATCGGCGCCTGCGAACCGCAAAAAGGTTAATTCGCTCACCGCAAGCAGCGATACTACTTGAATTGCGCGCAGTTAGCACACGCGAGACACCCTGTCCTGAAGTCGCTTCAGGACGAAAAGACAAAACCGACATTAGTTTGTCCTTGACGCCTTTGATGATTTCAAACCAGCCAAACTAATACTATCCGCCGGACCGGATGCGGTTTGTCTTCCCGTGTTTGCGCGCGGGAGAACAAAACAATGAAACGCATGCTGTTCAATGCGACGCAGGCCGAGGAACTCCGCGTCGCGATCGTCGATGGCCAGAAACTGATCGACCTCGACATCGAATCGGCCGCCAAGGAACAACGCAAGAGCAACATCTACAAGGCCGTCATCACCCGCATAGAGCCCAGTCTCGAGGCGGCCTTCGTCGATTACGGCGCCGAACGCCACGGTTTCCTCCCCTTCAAGGAAGTTTCGCGCGCCTATTTCAAGGAAGGCGTCGAGCCCAACCGCGCCACCATCAAGGAAGCGCTCCGCGAGGGACAGGAACTCATCGTCCAGGTGGACAAGGACGAACGTGGCAACAAGGGCGCAGCCCTGACCACCTTCATCTCCCTGGCCGGCCGCTATCTCGTCCTCATGCCGAACAATCCGCGCGGGGGCGGCGTTTCGCGCCGCATCGAGGGTGAGGACCGCAACGAACTGCGCGAGGCGATGGACCAACTCGACGTGCCGCAGGGCATGAGCCTGATCGCCCGGACCGCAGGCATCGGACGGACCGTGGAAGAACTGCAGTGGGATCTCAATTACCTGATGCAGTTGTGGCGAGCCATCGAGGGCGCCGCCGGCGGCCAGAAGGGCCCCTTCCTGATCTATCAGGAGGGCAGCCTGGTCATCCGCGCCATCCGCGACTATTTCCAGCCGGACATCGGCGAAATCCTCATCGACACGGACGACATCTACGAGCAGGCGCAGCAGTTCATGGGCCATGTCATGCCCGGCAACGTCGCGCGCGTGAAACGCTATCGGGACGACGTGCCGCTGTTCTCCCGCTTCCAGATCGAGCACCAGATCGAAACGGCCTTCGGCCGGCAGGTAACGCTGCCCTCCGGGGGCGCCATCGTTGTGGACCACACCGAAGCGCTGGTGGCGGTCGACGTCAACTCCGGCCGCGCCACGCGCGGCTCGGACATCGAGGAGACGGCGCTGCGTACCAACCTGGAAGCCGCCGACGAGATCGCGCGCCAGTTGCGCTTGCGCGACCTGGGCGGCCTCATCGTCATCGACTTCATCGACATGGAAAGCCCGCGCGCGCAGCGCGAGGTGGAAAACCGCTTGCGCGACGCCTTGCACTACGATCGTGCGCGCGTCCAGACCGGCAAGATCTCCCGCTTCGGCCTGCTCGAACTGTCGCGCCAGCGCCTACGCCCAGCGCTTGCCGAGATGACCTACATCCCCTGCCCGCGCTGCACCGGCACAGGGCACATCCGCAGCACCGAATCGGCCGCCCTGCATATCCTGCGCATCCTCGAAGAGGAGGCGATGAAGGAGAACACCGGCGCCGTGCACGTGCAGATCCCGGTCGACGTCGCCACATTCCTGCTCAACGAGAAGCGCGACGACATCCGCACCATCGAGTTGCGGCACAAGGTGAACATCGTCCTCATCCCGAACATCCACCTGGAAACGCCGGCCCACGAGATCGTCCGTCTGCGCCATGACCAGTTGAACCAGGAAGATCAGGTCCAGCCGAGCTACCAGATGGTCGAGGCGCCGCCGACGGAATCCTACCAGCCGCCCTCGGCACAAGTCGAAGCGCGACCCAGCCGCCCGGAAGCCGCTGTCAAGGGCATCACGCCCTCGCAGCCAGCCCCCGTGATCGAGCCGAAACCCGTTGCCCAGCCGGCTCCCCCGGTCCAGCCCGCAGGCGAAGCGCAACCGGGCATCATCAGCAAGATATTTGGCTGGTTCCGCGGCAACCGGAAAGCCGAACCGGCTCCGGCCGCGAAGGCCGAAGCGCCCACGCGCCGCGAGCAAGGGCGCGAAGGGCGCGGCGACCGCGGCGAGCGCGGCCGCGGACGCGAACGGGGCGAGCAGCGCGGTCGTCATGAGCCGCGCGATCGCCAGGAACAGCGGCAACGCGGCCAGCAGCCGGGCCGGCCCGAGCAGGAATCGCGCGGGGAGCGCCGTCCGCGGCCGGAGCGTCAGGAACGCGGCGAGCGCGCGGAACGTCAGGGCCAGGAAGGACGTCAGCCGAAGCAGAGCCGTTCGCAGGAGCCGCGTCCGCCGCAACCCCAACCAACCGAAGCGCCGATTGCGCCGGTCATGGGCGCGCTGGAGTCACCCGCTCCGGGAGCACCCGCGGAGCCGCAGGAAGAACGTCGCGGCCGGCGCGGCCGCAGAGGCCGAGGACGGGATCGCGGCGAGCGCCGCGCCGAAGGACAGGCCCCGGCCGCCGCTGCGCCCGCCGAGCAGACGGTCGCCCCGGTAGCAGCCGGAGGCGTCGAGACGGCTCAGCCCGTTGCGGCTGTCGAAACGTCTGCCCTTCCCGTGGCCGAAGCGGCGCCGGCGCCAGTCCGGCTGCCGGTGGAGCAGCAAGTCGCCGAGGAGATGGTCGCCGCACCTTCGATAGAGCCGGCGCCCGCCCCCGTCCCCGTTGCGGAACCCGCGGCGATTCCGGAAGCGCCCGTCGCAGCGGCGGCGGCGGCGGCTGTCGAAGAACCCGCACCCGTATCAATGCCAGCCCCCGCCAAACCACAGATTGACATTTCCGTCGCTCTGAAGGAAAGCGGCTTGGTGATGGTGGAAACCAGCAGGGAACAGCGGTCTGCGCCGGTCGAGCCGGAGATCCGGCTTGGGCGCAAGCCGAAACCCCCTGCGGTGATCAGCAGCGAACCCCTGATGCAGGTAGAAACGCGGAAGTAATTGTTCTTCCAAAGAAACAAGGCCGGCATCGCCGGCCTTGTTCATTTCCGGGATTGAAGTGTCTCGATCAGTCCCCAACCGGCATCCTCGGCCATATCCAGGACGAGTTCGAAACCCTTTTCCCCGCCGTAATAGGGATCCGGAACCTCATCGATGCGGAACCTTCGGGCATATTCCATGAACAGGCCCAGCTTTGGATGATGCTCCGGGCGAGCACCCCGTTTCAGGAAGGCGAGATTGCTTCGGTCCATCGCCAGGACCAGGTCAAACCTTTCGAAATCCTCCGGAACGACTTTTCGCGCACGCAATCCCGCTAGGTCGATGCCGCGTTTCAACGCGGCTTCGCAGGTGCGCGGATCGGGTGATTCGCCCGTATGGTAGCCATGCGTTCCAGCAGAATCTACTTTAATTATAGTTTCTAATCCTTTGTTTATAAGTATTTTTCTAACAACACCCTCTGCCGTTGGAGAGCGGCATATATTCCCCATGCAGACGAACAGGATTCGCGTCATCAGATTTCTCCCGCGTCCTGGCAGCCACGATCCTCGACGCCAAAAGCCAATTGCCTGAGCCGGAACAGTTCGTCCCGGGCGGCAGCCGCTTCTTCGAATTCCAGGTTCCTGGCGTGCTCCTGCATGCGTTTTTCCAGCCTGCGGATCTCCCGCGAGAGGGACTTTTCGTCCATCGCCTCGTAGCGCGCCCGTTCCTCCGCCACTTCCAGGGCCTCAGCGGCAATCTCGTGGTCGTACACCCCGTCGATGATGTCCTTGATGCGTTTGGAAACGCTTTTTGGCGTGATGCCGTTCGCCTCGTTGAACACCAGTTGCTTGGCACGCCGGCGTTCGGTTTCGGCAATGGCGCGCCGCATCGAATCGGTCATCACGTCGGCGTAGAGGATGGCCGTGCCGTGCAGATGGCGCGCCGCCCGGCCGATGGTCTGGATGAGGGAACGCTCCGAACGCAGAAAACCCTCCTTGTCGGCATCCAGGATGGCGACAAGGGAGACCTCAGGGATGTCGAGACCTTCACGCAGCAGGTTGATGCCGACCAGCACATCGAACTCGCCCAGGCGCAGGTCGCGGATGATTTCGACTCGCTCCACCGTTTCGATGTCGGAATGCAGGTAGCGCACCTTGACGCCGTTCTCGCCCAGATAGTCGGTCAGGTCCTCGGCCAGGCGCTTGGTCAGGGTGGTGACCAGCACGCGCTCGCTTTGTGCCGTGCGCAGCCTGATTTCGCCCAACAGATCATCCACTTGGCTCGACGCAGGCCGCACGACCACCTGCGGGTCGACCAGGCCGGTCGGCCGCACCACTTGTTCCACCACCTGCGACTGATGCGACTGCTCGTAGTCGGCCGGCGTCGCCGAAACGAAAACGGTCTGTGGCATCAACTTCTCGAACTCGTCGAAGCGCAGCGGCCGGTTGTCCAGGGCCGAGGGCAGTCGAAAGCCGTACCCGACCAGGTTTTCCTTGCGCGAGCGGTCGCCCTTGTACATGCCGCCGAGTTGCGGCACGGTGACGTGCGACTCGTCGATGAACAGAATGGCGTCCGGCGGCAGGTAGTCGATCAGCGTCGGCGGCGGCTCGCCCGGCTTTCTGCCGGACAGGTGGCGCGAGTAGTTCTCGATGCCCTTGCAGAAGCCCAGCTCGTTGAGCATTTCCAGATCGAAACGGGTGCGCTGCTCGATGCGCTGGGCTTCCACCAGCTTTTGCGCCGTCTGGAAGGCCTCAATGCGCTCGCGCAGCTCGAGCTTGATCGCCTCGATGGCGCGCAGCACGGTATCGCGCGGCGTGACGTAGTGGCTCGATGGATAGACCGTGAAGCGGCCCAGCTTCTGACGCAAGTGGCCGGTAAGCGGGTCGAACAGCTGCAGCGACTCGATCACGTCGTCGAAGAGCGAGAGGCGCAGGGCCTGCTCGGCGTTCTCCGCCGGGAAGATGTCGATGACGTCGCCGCGCACGCGGAAGGTGCCGCGGTGGAAGTCGATCTCGTTGCGCTCGTACTGCATCTCGGCCAGGCGCTTGATGACGTCGCGCTGGCCGATGCGTTCGCCCTCGCGCAGGTGGAGGATCATGCCATGGTAGTCGACCGGGTCGCCGATGCCGTAGATGGCCGAGACGGTGCCGACGATGATCACGTCGCGCCGCTCGAGCAACGACTTGGTGGCGGACAGCCGCATCTGCTCGATGTGCTCGTTGATCGAGGAGTCCTTCTCGATGAACAAGTCGCGCGAGGGCACGTAGGCCTCGGGCTGGTAGTAGTCGTAGTAGGAGACGAAATACTCGACGGCGTTCTCCGGGAAGAACTCGCGGAACTCCGAGTAGAGCTGCGCCGCCAGGGTCTTGTTCGGCGCCAGCACCATGGCCGGCCGGCCCAGGCGAGCGATGACGTTGGCCATGGTGTAGGTCTTGCCCGAGCCGGTGACGCCGAGCAGGGTCTGGTACATGAGGCCGTCGCGGATGCCGTCGGCCAGCTGCTCGATGGCTTCCGGCTGGTCGCCCGCCGGCGGAAACGGCTGGTGCAGGGAAAACGGGCTGTGGGGAAACGTGACGGCCACTTCTCGATCACTTCAGGTTGCGGAAGCGGATTTTATCCCGGCTCGGGCTCGGACGCCTCGAGTTTGCCTGAGAACAGGCTGGCGGCGACGATCATGGCGCCGCCGACCCATTCCTGTGATCGCATGACCTCCCCCGCCAGCAGCCAGGCCGAGAGCGCGGCCACCACCAGCTCGAAGAGGAAGATGACGATGGCGCGGTTGGCCGGCGTGTGGGTCAGGCCGTACTGCACGAAGAGATTGGTCGCCAACAGCACCAGGCCGATGACGCCGATGAGCAGCCCGCCCGTGGCAGACGGCAACGCCGCAGCGCTCGGCTCGAATGGCAGAACGGCCAAACCCACCAGCACGACGCCGGCGAACACCGCCATCGACTTGAGCTCGATCGACAGCTCATGGGTCTTGCGGATCAGCACGTTCGCCAGCGCGAAGAGGAAGCCCGCGGCCAGGCCGAGCCATTCGGCACCGCGTTCCGGCAAAGGCAGACCCAGACTCGGCTGCCACAGCATGACCGCCGCCCCCGCCACCGAAAGCGCAATCACCGCCGTGCCGGGAAGACTGACTTTTTCCTTCAGCAGCAGACGGGACAACAGGACCGTCCAAAGCGGCGCCAGATAGAACAGCAGCAGCACCCGCATCACCTCGCCATGCACCGTTGCCAATACGTAGCCGAGATTGCAGCCGCCGGCCACCAGCGCGATCAGCGCCAGCATGCCGCTCGGCCTGCAACCGGCCAGCCTGCGGCGCAACACCGGATAGCCGAACAGAAAGGCGGCCAGATAGGTCAGCGTCGCGCCCAGCGCGGCGGAAACGCCCATCTCCTGCAACACCCGATAGGGGTACCAGACGAGGCCCCAGACCGTGGCGCCGGCGAGCAGCGAAACCAGGGCAACGGTGTTTGTCCTGCCCGTCATGGCTATAATCCGTTTTTTCGATAAGAAGCGGCAGACCGGATCATGCCGCGCTTCAGACGTGAACCCCGACCTCGAAAAACTCCATCCCTATCCCTTCGAGAAGCTGCGCCAGCTGTTCAAGGACATCACCCCGCCACACGGGCTGCGCGAGATACGGTTGTCGATCGGCGAGCCGCAGCATGAAACGCCCGCGCTCATCAAGGACGCCCTGGCCGCCAATCTGAAGGGTCTGGCGAATTATCCCACGACCTCGGGCAGCGACGCCTTGCGCGAATCGATCGCGCAGTGGCTTTCGCGACGCTACGGCATCCCGGCGCCCGACGTTCAGGCGCAGATCCTCCCGGTCAACGGTTCGCGCGAAGCGCTTTTCGCCATCGCCCAGTGCGTCATCGACGCCTCGCGCGGCGACGCGCTGGTGCTCAGCCCGAACCCCTTCTACCAGATCTACGAAGGGGCGGCGCTGCTTGCCGGGGCGCAGCCGGTCTTCCTCAATCACCTGGCGGACAGCGGCTTCGCGTCGGATTTCGATGCCATACCGGCGGCAACCTGGAAACGCATCCAACTCGCCTATGTCTGCTCGCCCGGCAACCCGACCGGCAAGGTGCTCGGCCTCGCCGAATGGAAGCGCCTGTTCGCGCTGTCGGACGAACACGGCTTCGTCATCGCCAGCGACGAGTGCTATTCGGAGATCTTTTTCGACGAAGCGGCCCCGCCGCTGGGCGTGCTCGCCGCTGCCCGCGCCCTCGGCCGCGACGACTACCGCAACATCGTGATGTTCTCCAGCCTGTCGAAGCGCAGCAACGTGCCCGGCCTGCGCTCCGGCTTCGTCGCCGGCGACGCCGCCCTGTTGAAGAAGTTCTGGCTCTACCGCACCTATCAGGGCTGCGCCATGAGCCCGCCGGTGCAGCACGCCAGCGCCGTCGCCTGGGGTGACGAGGTGCATGTGCGCGAGAACCGGCGCCTCTACCGCGAGAAGTTCGATGCGGTGACGCCCCTCGTTGCGACCCATCTCGGCACGGCCCGGCCGGACGCCGGCTTCTACCTGTGGGCGCGCACGCCGATAGCCGACACCGAATTCGCCCTCGGCCTGCAGCGTGAATATAATGTCACCGTGCTCCCCGGCAGCTATCTCGCGCGCACCTCGGGCGGCGTAAACCCGGGCGAGAACTTCGTGCGCATCGCGCTGGTCGCCCCGCTCGACGAATGCATCGAGGCGGCACGTAGAATCGAGGATTTTTGCCGGAAACTTTAAAGGAACCGTCCATGCAGGATTATCAGAAGATCATCGAGCAGGCCTGGGAAGACCGCGCCTCCTTCCAGCCCGGCAAGGCACCGGCCAAGGTGGGCGAAGCCGTCGAGCACGTGCTCGCCCAGCTCGACCAGGGCAAGCTGCGCGTGGCCGAGAAGATCGGCGGCCAATGGACCACTCACCAGTGGGTCAAGAAGGCTGTGCTCCTGTCCTTCCGCCTCGAGGACAACCGCGTCATGGAAGGCGGCGTCCTGCGTTACTGGGACAAGGTGCCAACCAAGTTCGGCAAGTACGACGCGGAGCAGTTCGAGCGCGGCGGCTTCCGTGTCGTGCCCGGCGCCGTGGTGCGCCGCGGCGCCTACATCGGCCGCAACGTCGTGCTGATGCCCTCCTTCGTGAACATCGGCGCCTACGTTGACGAAGGCACCATGGTGGACGGCTGGGCGACGGTCGGCTCCTGCGCGCAGATCGGCAAGAACGTGCATCTCTCCGGCGGTGTCGGCATCGGCGGCGTGCTGGAGCCCCTGCAGGCCAATCCGACCATCATCGGCGACAACTGTTTCGTCGGTGCCCGCTCGGAAATCGTCGAGGGCGTCATCCTCGAGGACGACTGCGTCATTTCGATGGGCGTGTTCATCGGCCAGAGTACCCGCATCTACAACCGCGAGACCGGCGAAATCTCCTATGGCCGCGTGCCGGCCGGTTCCGTCGTGGTTTCGGGCAGCCTGCCCTCGGCTGACGGCAAGTACAGCCTGTATTGTGCCGTCATCGTCAAGCAGGTCGACGCCAAGACGCGGGCCAAGGTCGGCATCAACGAGTTGCTGCGCGGTGTCTGAGCGAGGCTGGCTATCTCCGGAGGCAGGCATGATCTTCGACAAGCTGTTTCAACTGATGGCCGAGAAGAAGGCCTCCGACATCTTCGTTTCCGCCGGCGCCCCCATCCATATCAAGATCCAGGGCACCACCATCCCGATCAACCAGCAGATCATGGACCCTGCGACGATCCAGCGCATGGCCTACGAGATGCTCAAGCCGGACCAGATCAAGCATTTCGAGGAAGAGAAGGAGATCAACATCTCCTTCGGCATCCGCGATGTCGGCAATTTCCGGGTGAACATGTTCTGGCAGCGCGGCACCATCGCCATCGTCGTGCGCTTCATCCAGGGCGAGATCCCCAAGCTGGACGAACTCGGCCTGCCCAGCGTGCTCGAGGAAGTCATCATGGAGAAGCGCGGCCTGGTGCTCGTGGTCGGTGCCACCGGCTCGGGCAAGTCAACCACGCTGGCGGCAATGATCGATCACCGCAACGCCAACAAGTCGGGACATATCCTGACAGTGGAAGACCCGATCGAGTATCTCTTCAAGCACAAGAAGTCGGTGGTGAACCAGCGCGAGATCGGGCTGGACACCAAGGTCTGGGAAAACGCCCTGAAGAACGCCATGCGCCAGGCGCCGGACTGCATCCTCATCGGCGAAATCCGCGACCGCGAAGCGATGGCCGCGGCGCTGGCCTATGCCCAGACCGGCCACCTCTGCCTCGCCACGCTGCACGCCAACAACAGCTATCACGCGCTGAACCGGATCATCAACTTCTACGCGCTGGAAAACCGCCCCGCCCTCTACCTCGACCTTTCGGTCAGCCTGAAGTGCATCATCTCCCAGCGCCTGGTGAGGAAGCCGGACGGCAAGCGCATCCCGGCCGTCGAGATCCTGCTCAACACCCGCCATATCCAGGAGCTGATCGAAAAGGGAGAGCTCAACGGCATCAAGGAAGCCATGGAACAGAGCCTCGCTCCGGGTTCGCAGACCTTCGAGCAGGACCTGTTCCGCCTCTACAAGGAAAACATCGTCACCCTCGACGAGGCTCTCGTCAATTCCGATTCGCCGACCAACCTGTCCTGGCTCATCAACAACTCGCAGCTCGGCGTACCGACGCCGGGCGAGAAGAAATCCAGCAATGCCGTCGCCGCGCTCGATTTCGACCAGGCCAACGCCGGGCCCTCCTTCACGGAATTCACGCTCAACGTCGACGACGCCGGATAATGGCCGGATCCACGCTCGAACTCGCCAGCGCACTCATCGCCCGCCGCTCCGTCACGCCCGAGGACGGCGGCTGCCTGGACCTCGTCGCCGAGCGGCTGGCCCCGCTCGGCTTCGGCCACGAGCGCATGGACCGGGGCGGCGTCTCCAACCTGTGGACGCGCCGCGGCGGCACCGGGCCGATCGTCTGTTTCGCCGGCCATACCGACGTGGTGCCGACCGGCCCGCTCGAGCAGTGGCATTCCGACCCGTTCATGCCGGAAATCCGCGACGGTTTCCTCTACGGCCGCGGCGCAGCCGACATGAAGACCTCGATCGCCGCCTTCGTCACCGCCGTCGAGCGCTTCGTCGCCGGCCGGCCGCGGCATGCGGGCGCCATCGCCCTGCTGCTCACCTCCGACGAGGAAGGGCCGGCAGTCAACGGCACGGTGCGGGTGGTGGAGGCGCTGAAGGCCCGCGGGCAGGGCATCGACTACTGCCTCGTCGGCGAGCCGACCTCGGCGAGCCGGCTGGGCGACACCGTCAAGAACGGCCGGCGCGGCTCCCTCTCCGGCCGGCTGCGCGTCAAGGGCGTGCAGGGACACATTGCCTACCCCCATCTGGTCAAGAATCCTGTTCACATGGTTGCACCGGCCCTGGCCGAACTCGCCGCCACGGTGTGGGACACGGGCAACGACTATTTCCCGCCGACGTCCTGGCAGGTGTCGAATTTCCATGCCGGCACCGGCGCCGACAACGTCGTGCCGGGCACGGCGGAAGTCCTGTTCAATTTCCGTTTCTCCACCGCCAGCACGCCGGAGAGCCTGCAAGCGCGCGTGCGTGAGATCCTCGACCGCCACGGCGTCGACCACGAATTGCAGTGGACCCTCTCCGGCAAGCCGTATCTGACCCCGCGCGGCCGCCTCGTCGAGATGGTGTCGCAAGCCATCCGCGAAGTCGCCGGCATCGAGACCGAACTGTCCACCAGCGGCGGCACTTCCGATGGCCGCTTCATCGCCGACATCTGCCCTGAAGTGATCGAGCTCGGCCCGCTCAACGCCACCATCCACAAGATCGACGAATGCGTCGCCGTGGCCGACATCGAGCCGCTCTCGCGCATCTACGAACGCAGCCTCGAGCTTCTGCTGCGATGATTCCCGCGGAACTGGTCACGCTGCGCGACGTCCTGCGCTGGTCCGTCAGCCGCTTCAACGAGGCCGGGCTGTGCTTCGGCCACGGCTTGCAGTCGGCCTACGACGAGGCCGCCTATCTCCTGCTGCATACCCTGCATCTGCCGCCCGACCGGCTCGAGCCCTTTCTCGACGCGCGCCTGACCGCGGCCGAACGCGAGGCCCTCGGCGTGCTCCTCGGCCGCCGCATCGAGGAACGCATCCCCGCGGCCTACCTGACGCGCGAGGCCTGGCTGGGCGATTACCGTTTCTACGTGGACGAGCGGGTGATCGTGCCGCGCTCGCACATCGCCGAACTGCTGCTTGAAAACGCTCTCGAACCCTGGCTCGGCGATGCCGAATCGGTCGGTGACGCCCTCGACCTGTGCACCGGCTCCGGCTGTCTCGCCGTGCTGCTGGGACTGACTTTTCCGCAGGCGCGGATTGATGCGGTCGACCTCTCTATCGAGGCGCTCGAGGTCGCCCGCCGCAACGTGGCCGATTACGGCCTGAACGATCGCATCCGCCTGGTTCACTCCGACCTCTTCGCCGGCCTCGCCGGCTGCCGCTACGATCTGATCATCTCAAATCCGCCCTACGTCACCGGCGAATCGATGCGCAACCTGCCGGCCGAATACCGCCACGAGCCAGCCATGGCGCTGGCTTCGGGCGATGACGGCCTCGACGCCGTACGCCACATCCTGGCGGACGCGCCGGCCCACCTCAAGCCAAACGGCCTTCTTGTCGTTGAAGTTGGAGGAAACGGTGCTATCGTGGAAAAGGCGTTCCCGCACCTGCCACTGACCTGGATCGAGTCGTCCGGCGGGGACGGCATGGTTTTTCTGATCGAGCGTAGACAGCTGATCTGACCCCCGCCGCCGGCGGATCAGACCGCTTCAGAAAGCAGTCATCATGACAACGCAACGCATTCTGCTGATGCTCCTGCTTGCCGGCATTGCCGCCACGGCGCGCGCCGCAGACCGGAAACCGTTAGAGCTCGGCGTCATTCCCTACCTGCCAACGGAAAAACTGATTGCCGCCTACCAGCCCCTGCGCAACCATCTAGAGGAAAAGTTGCGGCGAAAAGTGGTGCTTTCCACGGCGCCGGACTTCACCAAGTTCCTCGAGCGCAGCCTGCGCAGGGAATACGACCTGATCGTGATCGGCTCCGGGCTCGGCCGCCAGGCCGAGCTGGAAGCCGGCTATAACCCGCTGGTGGCGACCCGACGCAACATTAAGGCATTGATCGTCGTCAGGCACGAGTCCCCCTACGCCGGACCGAAGGATCTCGCCGGCAAGCGCGTCGCAACGATCGATCCCATGACCGGCCTGACCCAGCTGGGTCAAGACATCTTTCGCCGGGCCGGCATGCTCTCCGGGCGCGACTACGTCCTGGTAACGGTGAAATCGCCGAGCAACGCCATTCACACCCTGCTGCACGACGATGCCGAGGCTGCCGTCACATCCGCGCTGCAATATCCGCAGGTCGAAGAGAACATCCGAAGCAGATTGCGCGTGATCGCCGAGTCACGGGAGATACCGGGGCTGCTTTTCATGCTCCGACCGGGCAGCGTCATCGGTGCCAACAGCCTGCGCGACACGCTACTGGCCTTCGCACGCTCTGACGCGGGCAAGCAGTTCATCGATGAGTTGGCCATCGACGGATTGCGCGTGCCGACCAGCAAGGAGCTGAAAGCGCTCGACGACATCCTGCCGGAATTGCGCAAGCGCTGAGCCGTCCAAACCATGCGACGCATTCTCGACTGGCTGGAACAGCGATCCTTCCGCCTCAAGCTGCTCGGCGCCGCCGTCCTGGCGGAGGTCGCCCTGATTGCGGCACTCGCCTTCCTGGGAATTCAGCAGCTTGACAAGACACTCGTCGGTCAGCTCAGACAGCACATCGAACACAGCAGCATCCTGTTCAACGCCACGCTGGCGGCCAAGCTCGCCGAGCGCGATTTCACCGCACTTCATCTTGCGTTGCGCCAGGCCACACGGGCGGACCACGTCGCCTATGGGGTGTTGTATGACAGCCAGGGCGCCCTGATCGCCGCCGCCGGCTGGGATCCGCAGCGCCCCCTGCCCGCCGTCGACACCGACCTGTCGCGGGCGGCAGCCGGCGGCATCGTGCACCTGAGTCAGCCCCTGTCGCTCGGTAGCCAGGCGTTCGGCGAGATGCGCTACGGCCTGTCGACGGCCTTTTTGCAGGAGGCGCGAGAAAGTCTGATCCGCCAAGCAGCACTCGTCGCCGGTATCGGCATTCTGCTGTCCGCGCTCGGACTCCTGCTGCTCGGCTATGGGCTGATGCGTAGGCTGGGCGACCTGACCGAGGGTGCGCGGCGCCTGGCCGGAGGCGATCTCGCAGCACGCGTGACGAGCGGCGGCGACGAGCTCGGCCAGCTCGGCGACGCCTTCAACCACATGGCCCACGCGCTCGACGAGCGCCTGCGCGAACTGCATGCCAACGAGGAGCGGTTGGCGCTGGTCATGCGCGGCACCTCGGATGGCGTCTGGGATTGGGATCTGGAGCGCAACACCAGCTACTTCTCGCCGCGCTTCCGCGAGCTGCTCGACTATGACGACGAGGCGGAATTCCGTCTGATGTTCCAGTTCAGGGCGGCCCTGCACCCGGAGGACCGTGACCGCGTCCTTGAAGCAATCGACAACACGCTTCGCAGCCGCACCCGATTCGACGAAACCTACCGCCTGCGTTGCCGGGATGGCAGCTTTCGCTGGTTCCACGGCCGCGGCCACGCCGAAGCGAAGGAAGACGGCAAGACGGTGCGCTTCGCCGGCTCGCTCGCCGACATTTCGACGCAGAAGGCAATCGAAAGCGCCCTGCGCGAAAGCGAGGAAACCCTTTATTACTCCGTACGCGGCTCGTCCGATGGCATCTGGGACTGGGATCTGCTGCGCGACCGTTACCACCTTTCGCCGCGCTTCTACGAACTGCTCGGCTACGAGCCCGACGAGTTGCCCAACAACCGCTCCACCTTCCTGACCAATCTGCATCCCGATGATCGCCCGAAAGTCGAGGAAGCGGTCCGTTGCCACTTCGAGCAGCGCATCCCCTACGACATCGAGTATCGCCTGCGCCGAAAGGACGGCAGCTACCGCTGGTTCCGCGCCCGCGGGCAGGCGGTCTGGGACGCCGACGGCCGCGTCGCGCGCTTCTCCGGCGCCATCTCGGACATCATGGCGCAGAAGCTCGCCGAAGAGAGCATCCGCTCGCTGCTCGCCGAGCAGCAGGCCCTGCTCGACAACGTTCTGGTCGGCATCGTCTACCTGAAGCATCGCGTCATCCAGCGCTGCAACCGCCGCTTCGAGGAGTTGTTCGGCTACGAGGAAGGCGGCATGCTTGGCCACACCACCGAGCTTGTCTACCCGACGCGGCAGATCTTCGAGGAAACCGGCGCGCGTGCCTACGCCGCGCTCGGCCGCGGCGACACCTATAGCGAAGAGCTGCAGTTGCGGCGGCGCGACGGCAGCCTGTTCTGGGGACTGCTCACCGGCCGGGCCATCGATTCCGCGCAGCCGCAGGAAGGCAGCGTCTGGATCTACCTGGACGTCAGCGAGCGGCGCCAGGCCATCGAGGCCATGCAGCAGGAAAAGGAGCTTTCTGACGCCCTGCTGGCCAGCCTGCCCGGACTATTTACGCTGATCGACGAAGACCAGCGCATGCTGCGCTGGAATCGCAATCTGGAGCTGTTGAGCGGCTACTGCGGCGCCGAGATCGGCCGCATGCCGACGGACGCCCTGTACCTCGAGCAGGAGGTGGTTGTCAATGCCATCGCCACGGCGTTCCATCGCGGCATTCCGGTGCATGGCGAGGCCACGCTGAAGACTTCCGACGGACGGCTGATCCCCTATTATCTTCATGGCGCACCGGTCGTGCTCGGCGGCCGCAGAATGCTCGTCGGCATGGGCTTCGACATCTCGGAGCGCAAGCTGGCGGAAACCGCGCTGCGCGAAAGCGAGGAACGCTTTCGCAAGTTTTTCGACGAATCGGCCGACGCCTCGCTCATCATCGAGGGGGATCGCTTCGTCGACTGCAACCGGGCCGCGCTCGACATGCTGCGCATGCGCTCGAAAGAGGAACTGGGCGTCGTGCATCCCTCCGAGCTGTCTCCGGAGTGGCAGCCGGACGGTCGGCTGTCCGCCGAAAAGGCCAACGAGATGATCGAGATCGCCTTCAACCGAGGCAGCCATCGCTTCGAGTGGCTGCACCGCCGCGCCAACGGCGAAGTATTCCCCGCCGAAGTACTGCTGACGCGCATCGTGCATCAGGGCAAGCCGTTGCTGTACGTCGTCTGGCGCGACATCACCGACCGCAAGCAGGCGGAGGCGGAGATCCGCACACTCAATGAAGAGCTCGAGCAGCGCGTGCGGGAGCGCACCGCCGAACTCACCGCCGCCAACAAGGAGCTGGAAGCCTTCAGCTATTCCGTCTCGCACGATCTGGTGGCGCCGCTGCGCGCCATCGACGGCTTCTCGCGCATGATCGAGGAAGACTACGACCGGCTCGTCGACGCCCGTGGCAACGAGTACATCTCCCGCATCCGCCACGGAACACAACGCATGCAGCAACTGATCGACGACATGCTGGCGCTGTCGCGGGTTACTCGCGACGAGATGAGGCGCCGAAGCATCGATCTGTCCGGCCTGGTCGCGCAGATTCTCGGCGAACTTAAACAGGCCCAGCCTCAGCGCCGGGTGCAAACGCATATTACTTTGGATATACACGTCACCGCCGATCCCAACCTGCTGCGCATTGCCATGGAAAATCTGCTGCGCAATGCCTGGAAATTCACGGCCCGCCACGCCACGGCCAATATCTGGTTCGGCGTCTTGCGTAAGGGCGACAAACCGGTGTATTTTGTCAGGGACGACGGCGCCGGCTTCGACATGCAATATGCGGGCAAGCTGTTCGGCGCCTTCCAGCGCATGCATCGCGTCCAGGATTTCGAAGGCACCGGCATCGGGCTGGCCATCGTTCATCGCATCATCCAGCGCCACGGCGGCCGCATCTGGGCCGAAGCGGTGCCGGAACAAGGGGCAACATTCTTTTTCACGCTGTCGTAACAGGAAGAAAAATGGCAAGCGAACGACCGATACTTCTGGTGGAGGACAACCCCGACGACGAGGCGCTGACGCTGCGCGCTTTCAACAAGAACCGCATCGGCAATCAGGTCGTCGTCGCCCGCGACGGCGTCGAAGCGCTTGATTATCTGTTTGGCCATGGCCATCACGCCGGCCGCGATCTTTCTGTCATGCCCGCGGTCGTCCTGCTCGACCTGAAGCTGCCGCGCATCGACGGCCTCGAGGTGCTGCGCCGCATCCGTGCCAACGGGCACACCAGCCTGCTGCCGGTGGTCATTCTCACCACCTCGAAGGAACAGCAGGACATCTACGAGGGCTACAGCCTCGGTGCCAACAGCTACATCCGCAAGCCGGTCGATTTTGAGAAGTTCATCCATGCCGTCGGCCAGCTCGGCCTCTACTGGCTCGTGCTCAACGAACCGGTCGAAGTCGCCGCCTGACCATCAACGAAAAGTCAGTCGGCGTACTGCGGCGACTGACTCTCACTTCCACCCGCTGAAGTAATCCGCGCGACAGGCCCCGGCGCGTACCGCGGCCAAGAAGCTCGCCATATCCGTCACCGGCTGCAGGAATTCGGTCGCGCAGCGCCCGACGGCGACCACCTTGTGGCAGTCGCTGCCGCCGAGCGCCGGCAGTTCCAGATGCCGCGTCGCGGTGACGGCCAGATCATTGTCCGAATCGATATTGCCGCCATTGTGGGTCTCCACCGCGACGATGCCCTGCAACTCGAGCAAGCCGTCGAGCAGGCTGCAGACGCCGAACTCGCGGTAGGGGTGCGCCGGCACGCAGATGCCACCCAGGCCGTTGATGCGCGTGATGACTTCGTCCAGCGGAAGCCATGTATCGCGCCCCCAGACATTCCATGAGTCGTCCTCGACGCCGTAGGCCAGCAGGTGGCCGCGGTCGGTGGTGATCTCCACGCCACGCAGCACCAGCAGCCCCTCCTCCCGCCCGATCGCCTCGACCGGCGCGGAGGCCTCGTAGGAGTGGTGCTCGGTGATCACCACGCCGTCCAGCCCGATCGCCCTGGCGCGTCGGATCAGATCGACCGGCTCGAGCCAATTGTCGTAGGAGTGCTTGGTGTGGCAGTGGCAGTCGATCCACATGGCGGAACTATACAAAAAAAGCGGCGCGCATTCGCGAGAACGCGCGCCGTCCGCTGTTCCCCTAGGGTCTGCTGACATTCATTTGATCGGACCAAATGAATGTCAGCAGACCCTAACCGGTCAGAATCAGGGCAGTTGCAGTTCCAGGCTGATGCGCTTGGAGGGCTGGAACTTGTGGCGCGAGAAGAAACCCTCCAGGGCGAAGTCGTTCCAGTTCACCAGCGTATAGATCTTCTTCACATTGGCCGCCTTCATGTTCATGAGGAACTGGTCCATCAGATCGGAGGCGACGCCGTGCTTCTGGAAATCGGGGTGTACACCGAGCGTATCGATGGTCGCCGAGGCGTCCGCGATGCCGTATTCGCCGAACAGCACGTCGCCCATCATGAAACCGACCACCTTGCCGTCGACTTCGGCGACGACCGAGGCATTCACGTTGTGCTCATTGTCCAGCGCCATCGCCAGTTTGCGCTGGTAGTATTCGCGCCGTTCCTGGCCGGTGATCATCCTATCGATCGCCACCACCGCCTCCAGATCGTTCTTGCGGATCATCCGCACGTTCACTTGCACCGCCATCGCATTCTCCTTTAAAACAATTCGTCATCGGCGGCATGACGGCCGCCCTTCCCCTTGCGGATATACACATCCCCGTACACCTGGCCCATCTCCGCCCCTGCTGTGAAGCAGGTGTTGCAGCCGTCTCCGCCTTCCTCGCGGTGCTCCACCACATGCACCTCATAGCCGAGGCTGCGGTAGTTCTCGACGATTTCGGAAAGCCGCGGCTCACCGATGGTCGTCTGCTTGATCCAGCCCTCCGCCAGCAGATCGGCCTCCTTGCCGCCGCGGATTACCTTGAGCGGAATCTTCATCACGCGCCGCCCTACCAGGAATGCTTGATCGCCCCCGGCGTGCAGGCCGTCATGCACGGCAGGCTGGTGTAGCCGCCGGCCGGCTTGCAACCGGTGCAGTCGAAGGCCAGGGAGCGGCGGAAGGATTGCTTCACCGCCGCCACCTCGTCGTCGTAGTCGTCGGTGATGATCTCGAACATGCCTTTCGGACACGCCGTCAGGCAGGCGCGATTTGCGGCACAGCCGATGCACTTGTCGGTGTCGATGCTGATGTAGTACTCGCCCGAGCCATCTTTGTAGCCGTAGTTCGCGATCATGTCGATTCCCTCGTAGTCGTGAATCCCTCGGCTCCGGCCCGCTCAGTGGGAGAGGGGTACTTTGCGGGCCGGAGCGTCGGGACCTGTATCGGGGTCAAGCCGCCTTGGCGGGCGCCCCCTGCTTCTGCATCAGCGTGTAGCCGAACAGCGCGGCGCCGAGGGCGCCGGCGATCTGGCTGTCGTACTGGGTCTGCACGGCCTGGATGCCGAGAATTTTCTCGATGCGTTTCACCACGCCGGGATTCTTGGCGATGCCGCCGGTGATGAAGAAGTCCTTCTCGACGCCGATGCGCTCGAGCAACGACACCACCCGCTCGGCCATGGCCTGGCAGTACGCGGCAACCACCTTGTTCTTCGAGTAGCCGGCCTTGAGCAGGCCCAGCGCCTCGGACTTGGCGAACACCACGCACACCGAGGAGACGGCGTTCGGCTCCTGATCCACGTCGAAAGAGCGCGCGCCCAGTTCGGCGATGGGGATCTGCATCAGGTCGGAAATCACTTCCATGCCGCGGCCGGTGCCGGCGGCGCACTTATCGTTCATGAGGAAGTTGGTGACCTTGCCCTTCTCGTCGCAGTGGATGGCCTTGCAGTCCTGGCCGCCCATGTCGAGGATGGTGCGGATGGTGTTGCCGCCCATGTAGTTGGCGCCGCGCGCGTGGCAGGCGATCTCGGTGATGGCCTTGTGCGCGAAGGGTACGTTGACGCGTCCGTAGCCGGTGCCGACGACGTAATGGATGTCCTCCAGCTTCATGCCGGACTTCTCCAGCACGCCGCCGATGGCGTTCTTCGCCGAGTCCGGGCTGTTGTTGCCGGTGCGCATGCTGTTGAAGCCATACAACTCGCCGTCGACGCAGATCACCGCCTGCGAGCTCACCGAACCGACGTCGATGCCGGCCGTGATGATCTTCGCCGCGCGCCAGTCCTTCGACTCGTCGATCCAGCAGTTCTCCTGCCAGCGCCAGTATTCCTTCTTTTCACCTGCGGTATCAGCCATTGCGCTCTCCTTGGGGTTAGGCCTTGCCTTCGGCCGCGATCAGCGCCGCGCCGAGGGCGGAAACGTATTCGGGCATCTCAGGCAGCAGCACCTGATCGACGCCGAGGGCGGACTTGAGTGACTGCACGAAGCCGACGTTGTGCACCATGCCGCCAATGAGGGCGACCTCGCCGTCGATGCCGACGCGGCGCGCCATCGACGGCGAGGTCGCCCTC
>Ga0233425_10001674_pt1 | contig 47967 bp, 35 predicted proteins | sample Watercolumn_Towu_2_FD_181712 | JGI IMG/M metagenome (GOLD analysis project Ga0233425, IMG submission 181712) | Freshwater microbial communities from Lake Towuti, South Sulawesi, Indonesia - Watercolumn_Towuti2014_140_MG | ecosystem: Environmental > Aquatic > Freshwater > Lake | place...
ATCGGCCACCTTGCGGGCCACTGCCAGGAAGTCCTTCTTGCCCGTTGCCTGGTAGTGGACACTCGCGGCCGTCATGAGATGGCCCATATTGTACAGTTCGTGGTGGTGCAGATTCTCCCAGCGCTTTCTGGAAGGATCGAGTTGGACTTGGGTGCTGATGTATCCGTCGGCAGCCTGCGTCTTGGCGATCAGTTCGATCCAGGTCTGCATTTCGTCGTCCAGCACTGGGTCCGGACGGACGGCATACAACCACGCCAAGGCCTCGAGCCATTTGTAGCAGTCCCCATCACTCCAATGTGTGCCCAGGTGCTTCCCCTGCTCCAATCCCGCTCCAATCCGGAAGTTGACAAGACACGCTGAGTTCTCCGGCGCCAGGAGGGCCTTCTTCATCTCTGGTACGACGGTGTCACGGCACAGCGCATAGCGATCCGCCCAGAAGCCACTGGTCCAGCGCACAGCGGCCATATCCACCGGTCGCAAGGCGGCATGAGCATAGAACCCGGCCTCGCCTCTCGTAGCCGGTGCTTCCGCAGCGGTCACCGGCGCCGCGCACAGCCACACCAGAAACACCACCGCCACCAATGAGGTTAAACGCTTCATCGCTTTAGTTCCCGGTACTCGTACTTCTGATCACACGTAAGACTCACCGAACCGCGCGCTTCATGCAACGCCTGTTCCGCCAGCCCGGTCGCAACAGCGCGCTCAACAATGAGTTATCGAACTGCCGTTCGTCGCTCGACTCTCCGAGTCGAGCAATCACGGCTCGGAGAGCCGTGCGACGATGTTCGATGTGGCAACGTATTCCTGAGCGCGCCCTGAGGTGAATCCGGAATCCTACTGTGCCGCCGCAGCTTTGAAGTCACGCACACTACGGACGGTCGCTCCGTGATCCTCGAGTTCCGCTACGATCGTGCCGTCACCCGACCGATTGGACAGCTGGAGTTCGAACGAGACAGTTCCTTGCCCGAAGCCCGGCGCGGTGCCGAGTTGCGTCTGTTCCGAGATCAGTTGCCCGGCATGGTGGAGTTTCAGCCGGACGGGACCTTGCCAGTCTTGTTCCAGATCGTTTGTGATCCGGACCTGGAGCGTTCGCGGGGAGCCGGCGGCAACCCGATCGTCCCAGAAATCCAGCATGACGCCCACGGGATTGAATGCGTCGCGCACATACCGCTCGAAGTTCGGCTCGAACTTGAGCGCTTCGAGGTCCAGCCAGTGGTCACTCGTCGCGCCTCCTTCCGGCCGCGGCTGGTCGCCGGGCCGCGAGTAACCCAGCGTGCAGAAATGCAGTACGCCGGCGCACTCGCGCTTGGCGCGCCAGAACTCCGTTTTGGCGGCGAGCGTCTTGGCGTAAATCTGTCGGCGCTGCTCCACGGTGGAGTTGGCGCCCAGCAGTTTCTCGTACACGGGGCCCGTCAAGCACGTTGGCTGGCCGTCGCGCGTGAGCCACAACCAGGCATACTCATTGATAATGATGGGTACCTTGCGCACGCTCTGTGCCGCGTTCAACGAGGGAACGCCGGAGATTTTGACCATGTCTTTCATTCCAGTGAATTTCTGATTGCCCCATGCGGGGTTGAAGAAACCGATCATCAGGTACGGGTGTGCTTCGACGCAATCCGTGTCGGCCTGCGGCTCCGCCCAGCCATTTTCCCAGGGACGACCGGAACGATCCAGATTGCGGACCGACTGCAAGGCGGCCCCCGAGACCTTGATGGAGCTTTCGTTCTGGGCATCCCAAATCACCACGCATGGATGATTCCACCGCTCGCGCATCCATTCCCGGTATTCGGGCACGAGTTTCTCCGTCTGCAGCTTCTCTGGGTCCTCGCTGAGCGTCCAGACGGGGAATTCATCCTGTATCAGAATCCCCTCTTCGTCGGCGATGTCGTACCAGAATTCGGGGGGGAAACCAATGCAGTACCGCAACGAGTTCCAGTGCATGTACTTGACCTGCTGGTGTAGCTTGCGCACCCACTCGGCCCGCCAAGGTTTGTCGCCGCGGTCGGCGTCTTCAAAGAAGCGGTAGGCCGTGATGTTACTGCCGCGCAGATAGTAACGCTTGCCATTCAGCGTGGCATATTTGCCTCCCGGTTCGAAACGAAACTCGCGCAGACCGAAGCGTACGCATGCCGCGTCGCTTCCTGTACTTACAGTCACTTCGTAAAGAAACGGGTCTTCGGGGGACCAGAGCCGCGCGTTGCTGATGGGCAATTCCGTCTCCACGGAAATGCGCCCGGCATCCGCTGCTGCGGCTTTCTCGGTGCGCGATTCCGAACACACTTCGCGGCCTGACTTGGCTTCTCGCACGGTGTAACGTAGCGTCTGTTCGTTGAGTGCCTTGCCACCCGTGTCGATCTCGGTAATCACGCGCACTCGTCCCCGCGCGATATCGGGCACCGTCTGGATGTTCGTGATCTGCGGAGCGCCCGTGAGAATCAGTTCCACGGAATCGTAAATACCGGGGATGTACAAGTACTTCTCAAAGTCCCATCCCGTCGGCATTCCTTTCGGCAGGCCGTCCCGATGAGCCCCGACGCGCACGACCAGTTCGTTCTGTTGCCGTTCGCCGCGCAGGTGCGACTTGAGATTGAAATAACCCGGAGTGAAGCAGGGCAAGTGCTCTCCGAGGAACTGACCGTTGAGCCACACCTGCGTTCCGTAGCAGGCCTTGTGGATCTTGAGCACGGCTGCTTCGGGTACGGGGCCTTCGATAGTGAAGGAACGCCGATACCAGAAAGCCGTTCTGGCCGGGCTTGGTTTCCCCACGCCCTCGAAAGCGGGTTGTGCCAGATCGACCAACCCGGGGACTGCCACGGTGTGTGTGAACGCTGCCGGCATCTCGGACATACTGCCCTGCTCGACCTGCCAGGTGCCATCGAGAGACACGCTCACGCGGGGAGAAACCGCTCTGAGCGAGGCGCTGGCGGAGGCATTCCAGGCAACCCAAGCGAGCAGAGTCGCGGTCAAGATTCGCGTCATTCGTGATTCGGGAAGTTTTTTCATGGAGGTGCACTCAGGGAGGTTGCAGGTGTGATTAATTCGATCCAGCTATGTTCGGCCGAGGTGGCGGTTGAGAGCCGCACGGCAGTAATCCAACAGCCCCAGGTCGATCAGTTCTTGTTCCAACTCATCGAGTCGGAATCCATGCAGCGAATGGGTGACTTCGTCCAGGAGGTAGTCAGCATATTTGGCGCGGGCTCGCTGCAGTGCTTTGCGCACCGAGGTCTCCGTGAACGCGGGCTCGGAGCCCAACCGCCGATTGAGTTCGGCGGCCATTTCGGCTGACGAAAGTTCCGTGTTCTCCGTGCGCAGCTTCAGAATGGTGTAGTAGGGCAATCCTCCGGTGCGTTCCGCGTTCTCGAGCGCGGCCCAAGCGCGCGCCAGCAATTCGTCGCGCCAGCTGTGCAGGAACTCCGCGTCCGCGCTCGGCGTCTCCTCGACCTGTACCTGGGGCTCGTGACACTCCTGGTTCAACGACCAGGGGCGTTTGCGGCGGCGCTTCTGGTGATCCACGATCAGGTGAAACAGCGCCGATTTGAGGTAATCGCGGAATCGCCCGCGCTGGGGATTGGCCCCGCGAAAGGCGCCCTGTACTACCCGCACGGCAAAGTCCTGAAACAGATCGTCAGCGGCGTCCGGATCACGAACCGCGCCGAGCAGGTAACGATAGGCGGCTCCCTGATATCGCCGGAACAACGGGAGCCAGGCATCGCTGGTACCGGCTTCGCGCGCTCCGGCCAGCAGTTCCCAGTTGGTGGCAATCCGGCTCAGGCGTGAAGCGATCGTTTCGTCATCCATGAGGGCAATTCTAACCGCCTGCGCGGCTCATCTGGAGTCCCCTCCCCCCTTTTTCAAACTCGTCGCGGAGGTTCGAATGGCGTTAGTCCGGCATGCGCGTCACGAGGTCGGCAGAGAACCGGAGACTGGGCGGAGGAGCCTTTGGAAGAGCGTCTCGTTCATGATGTGGCGTGCACCGTGTGTGGCTGCGTATGCGACGACCTGGTCGCGCACGTGTCCGGCGCTCGGCTGACCTCCCTGGACAATGCGTGCCCGCTGGCCGAGCCCTGGTTTGCGGGGCTGAATGACTGCCAGCCTCCCGAGGCACGCGTGAACGGGCACCCGGTCGATCTGCACGCAGCAGAAGAGCGCGCGTGCGAGATCCTGCTGGCCAGCCGGGCACCGTTGATCTTCGGCCTCTCGCGCAGCAGCACGGCCGGCCAGCGCGCCGCCGTGCGTCTGGCGGACCGGATCGGGGCCAACATCGACACGACCGCCTCGGTTTGCCACGGCCCGTCGATCATGGCCATTCAACAGGTGGGCGAGTCAACGTGTTCCTTGGGAGAGGCACGGAATCGCGCTGATCTGGTCCTGTTCTGGGGAGCCGATCCGTTAACGACTCATCCGCGTCACCTCGAGAGATACTCCGTGGACGCGCAGGGTATGATTGTTCCGGACGGTAGGGCCAATCGGACCGTGGTCGTGGTGGATAGCCAGCCGACGATGACCGGCCAACGCGCGGACTGTTTCTTCGCCGTCGCCAGGCAGCGCCAATTCGAGCTGCTCTGGTCACTGCGCCAGGTCATCCGCGGCCAGGACTTGCCGGCCAACGCTGATCCCGGACTGCCGGCGCTGCAGGTCCGCGAGTTGGCCCGCCTGCTCACCGGGTGTCGATACGGAGTCGTGTTCTTCGGTCTGGGTCTGGCCCAATCCGAGCACGGGCACGCGCTGGTGGAGGCACTACTGCGCCTGGTGGCGGAATTGAACCAGTACACTCGTTTCGCGGCTCGCCGATTGCGAGTGCCCGGTGATGTCGCGGGTGCGGATTGCGTGTTGTGCTGGGAGACGGGTTTTCCGTTTGCGGTCAACCTGGCACGCGGATATCCGCGCTACAATCCGCTGGACTATTCCGCCAACTCACTGTTGGCGCGGCGAGAAGTCGACACCTGCTTGTTTGTGGGGAGTGAGAGCGTGGTGCACTTCTCGCCCGCTGCCCAAGCGCACTTGTCCGACATCCCCACGATCGTTCTGGACTATCCGCACATCACACCGAGGTTCACGCCGACGGTGCACTTCGTTACATCCGTCTACGGTGTGCACCAGCCAGGGACGGCGTATCGCATGGATGAAGTGCCCATTCCCTTGCGCGCTTTCCTGCCCAGCACGTATGCATCCGACCAGGAACTCCTGACTCGCTTCTTGGCGAGGTATGATATACTGGCGAGTCGTAATACGCGGACGGAATGAACGCCGTAGGCGTTCACGAATCGGTGGGGGATTGGCGCGTTTTTCGGCGATGGCGGTATGCCGTCCGGACCAGACATGCCCGAAAACACGGGCCGATCCCCTTCTCTTCACCGATCTGTGAACGCCTGCGATCGGCAGGCGGAGAATGCGGCGGCAGCGCGGAGCGAGGTTATCGATCATGCACATGGCGGACGCACTGATTTCACCCGCGGTGGGCGGCACGATGTGGCTCGCTTCCGCCGGATTGACCTCGTACGCATCGCGGAAGATTGATGTGCCGTCGAACGGGCGACTCATTCCCTTGATGGGCGTGTCCGGCGCGTTCGTATTTGCCGCTCAGATGATCAACTTCGGAATCCCGGCTACTGGGTCGAGCGGGCATTTGGGAGGAGGCCTGTTGCTGGCCGTACTTCTGGGTCCCTATCCGGCGCTCGTGGTGATGGCTTCGATTCTCACAGTCCAGGCGCTGGTCTTTGCCGACGGCGGACTGCTTGCCCTTGGCTGCAATATTTTCAATCTGGGAGTACTTCCCTGCCTCGTTGCCTACCCGCTGCTCCTGCGTCCGCTGCTGGGTACCAACACGGCGTGGCCTCGGCTCTTTGCCGGTTGTCTCGTGGCGGCCCTGGTGGGAGTGGAATTAGGAGCGTTTGGTGTTGTGTTGCAGACAGCAGTGTCGGGGCGTGCGGCGCTGCCGTTCGACACCTTTCTGTTGCTGATGTTGCCGATTCACCTGGCGATTGCCGTGGTCGAGGGACTGGCCACCGCGGCGATACTGGCATTCATCTGGCACGCGCGACCTGAGCTGCGGCCGGGCAGCTCGCAGGCGGCGAGTGACGCCGGCTCGGTTCGCCCGGTTGCCTTGGGTCTGCTCGTGGTTGCACTCATCGTCGGTGGCTGCCTGTCGTGGTTCGCTTCGACTCACCCCGACGGACTGGAGTGGTCCATCGAACGAGCAGTTGGTTCGGCGGAGCTGCCGGCGACGGGGCCCGTGCACGGCAGCCTGGCTCGACTGCAGGATCGAACCGCCGTGCTGCCCGATTACGACCTGCCGTCGTCCGGGGAGTCGTCGGCGGAAACGTCCGACGGAAGCTGGCCCGCGGTCAGCCCTGGCGGGACGGTGTCGGGGATCGTCGGCAGTCTTTGCGTGCTCGTCCTGGCCGCTGCTCTGGGGTGGGTATCGCGCGTGGCCAATCGACGGCGGGAGCAGCCATGAATCGTGTTGACTCCGCGCTGTACGATCTGACGTGCCTGGACGACTTGGCACGTCAGAGCACCTGGCCGCACCGAATTGACCCGCGCGCGAAAGCCGTCACGACTTTGGTCTATGTCGTGGTCATCGCGTCATTGCCGCCGCGCGCCGTGGTGGAACTGATTCCTTTCGCCTCGTACCCACTCCTGCTCATGCTGGCGGGACAGGTTCCCTTTCGTATCCTGGCGCGGCCCCTTCTGTTCACTCTGCTGCTGGCCGGTGCCATCGGAATCGCCAATCCCTTTCTGGATCGTACGTCCGTGCACGTGGCAGGCACTCTGTGGATCGCGGGCGGCTGGCTGTCGCTGTTCTCCATCCTGTTGCGCGCGGTGTTGGGAGTCGCGGGTGCCCTCGCGCTGATCGCCACGACCGGGATGGAACAGTTGAGCCACGGATTGGCACGACTGGGCGTACCACGAGGACTGGTCACACAATTGCTCTTCCTTTACCGATACGTCTTCTTGTTGGGAGCCAATTCCCAGGCTCTGGTACGGGCCAGGGACCTTCGCTCCAACGGCAAGTCCTTGCAGTTGTCTGCCTACGGTTCACTGGTGGGCCACTTGCTGCTGCGCACGTTGGATCGTGCCGAGCGTATTCACGAGGCCATGTGTTGCCGTGGCTTCCGCGGCGACATTCCGTCCGGCACCGATCGGCGGCTGGGATGGCCGGACATGGCCTTCATCACCGTGTGGAGCTTCCTGTTTGTGGTGTTCCGACAGGGCCACTGGCTCCATCCGATCGTCACGTCTGTCACTGGGATCGCGCGATGAATCCCGTACTCGAAGCGTCACACGTGTGTCATACCTATCCCGACGGCACGCAAGCGATCCGGGACGTGACTTTCGCGGTTGCGGCGGGGGAGTCCGTCGGCATTATCGGTGCGAATGGGGCGGGCAAGTCGACGTTGTTGCTCCATCTGGTTGGCTGCCTGTTCCCTTCCGAGGGCACCTTGACCGTGGGTGGCATTGTGGCCAAAGCCAACACGGTGACCGCGATCCGGCAACAGGTTGGCCTGGTCTTTCAGAATCCCGACGACCAGCTCTTCATGCCCACCGTACAAGCGGATGTGTCGTTCGGCCCGCGAAACCAGGGTCTGACGGAAGAGGAAGTCCGCTTGCGCGTCCGGCAGGCTCTCGATGCCGTGGGCGAGCTGCACTTGTTGGAGCGACCTCCTTATCGGCTATCGGGGGGTGAAAAACGTGCCGTGTCCATTGCCACCGTACTGGCCATGGAACCCGACATACTGGTGCTGGATGAGCCCTCCGCGGGGCTCGATCCCACGGCCCGCCGCAAAGTGATCCGCCTGCTGCGCGGCTTCAACCACACGCGGATCGTAGCGTCACACGATCTGGACCTCGTGCTCGAAATGTGCCAGCGCGTCATCCTGATGCGCGCCGGTCAAGTGATAGCCGACGGCATCTGTGCGGAGATCCTCCGCAACGCGCAATTGCTGAGCGACTGCGGTCTCGAGTTGCCGCTGTCCTTGCAGGCCTGTCCAGTCTGCAATCCGGTACCGTGTGGCCGTACGTAAGGGCGCGCTCAGAAATAAGTTGTCGCATCGAACATCGTCGCACGGCTCTCCGAGCCGTGATTGTTCGACTCGGAAAGAGGACCACAGCCATAGTCGGCAACTCGATTCATTCCTACGAAACGACGGCGATGTTATTGACGAGATGATTATTCAATCGGTGGCGGCTGCGTACCGGATTGTTTACAGGCACGATCTTGCTGTGTACTATTCTTGTTTCAGTGCTTCTATGCGTAGGCGCCAACATTCGATTCGAGCGGGCTGAAAAGCGGCATAGAGCAGTTCAGAGGATCAAGAACGCCCACCAGCAAGAGTCACTACGCGACGGTATGCCTCAACGAATCGGAAAGTAATAGTGACTGTCAGGACAGGAGATGCGCGGCGAAGAACTGCCGCACCCTGTCCCACATTTCCGGACTCAACACATGGCCCGTGTTTTCCTGGATGAACCAGGAAAACTTGTCTTCGGCGTGCTGTGACTCGTAGGCGCGCTGGATAGTGGTAATGCCTCGGCGCACTTCGTCGATCGGGCTGCCCGCATCGAGTTCTCCGAAGTTGAGATGCAGGGCGCGGGGGGCAATCAGTGCCGCGACATCGGGCGTATCGCCATAGGCGTGAATCCCCGGAATGAAGTTCGGGAAGCAATGGAGCAGTTGTTCGCGGTGAATGCCGGCATACGTGGGCAGGCAGCAGTTGCCGACTAACGCGCGCAGCCTCGGTTCCCAAGGCCCCACCAGCCAGGTGTGGGTCGATCCCATGGAATGGCCGTAGCAGCCCAGACGATCGGCTCGCACTTCTGCTCGGCTGGCCAGATAGTCGACGGCGCGCCGCATGTCGACGATGTTCTTCCAGGCCAGGCATTTCCCGGCCACGACGTATTTCAGAAACAGGAACCTCTCCAGGTCGCCCGCCTGCAGATGGTACGGCCGTTGCCGGTCCTCAAACCCCAACGCATCGATGCAGAGGACGACGTAGCCCTCACGGGCCAAGGCCGCGCCCGTGTGCTGCGTCGGATCCCCGGCAAGTCCGGCGGGTTCGCTTTTTCCCAGGTGCCATTCGCCGTTGTGCTGGTGCCAGACGCAAATTCCCGGTGCCGGACGTGCGCGGTCCACATTGGTGGGAATCAACAGGAGAGCTGGGATCCGTTCGCCGGGCTCGACATCGAACTCCACACGCTCCAGCCGGAATCCATCAGCGGGGATGGTTTCCAGGATGGTCGCGTTGAGCGGACAGGCGTCAGGCCACGGTCCTCCCAGTGCGGCAAGCAGCCGGTCACGAAAGTCAGCGACAGCCATATACAATCCTCACTGGTCTCTTCTTCACCCTCTGTGCCTCTGCTCCGAAAATACTGAAGCGTGAATACGCTTGATTAATACAAAACCCCCCTCCCCAATATTAAAGGGGGCATAGGCGGTCAGGAGGGCGACGTGGGCACCGTACCCCGGATATGTGGTGCAGCAAGCGTCGTCTCCGCTTACATCGTACCAATTTTCAGCATCCTGGGTGCCGCGTAGCGGCATGTGGGACTGTGGTCAATAATCCGGGCTGGTCTCCGTTTTGACATTGCGGATCATCTGCAGGAATTCCGTGGCGGACGCCGGGCGTTGGTTGGGGTCGGCCGCCAGGCATTTCATGATGGCCGCGGCCAGTTCGCGGTTCAGGTCGGGACGCGCGTCCAGGATCTCGCGCGGAGGATCGGTGTCGTAGCGCAACGCGGAAATGGCCGGGTTCTCTCCGACGGGCCAGGGATAGTCGAACGTGCACAGTTGGTACGCGGACACGCCGAGCGAAAACAGATCGACACGTTGGTCAGTCCACCGGCGGCGGCTGACTTCCGGAGCCATGAAGATCGGCGTGCCGGTCCGGTTGCCGGGCTGCATGAAGTTCCTGGTGGCCGGCAGCGACAGGCCGAAGTCAATCAGTTTGAGCGACGTGGCGTCGGGGGCGCAGATGAAATTGCGCGGGCAGATGTCGCGGTGAATGTACTCCGCACCGTGCAGATACTCGATTGCTTCGGCCATCTGCCGGACGAGTTCACCACGCTTGCCGATCAGGACCGGATCCCGCGTGTTGATGAGCGTATGCAGACCCGGCCCCGGCAGGAACTCCATGACCACGTAGCGCAGGCCCTTCGTGGTCAGTCCGAACTCCAGCGTTTGCACAATGCGCGGGTGTTTGAGGGAGACGGCGATTTCCCCTTCACTGGGTTTGTTCAGCCCTTTGAAACGCGTCTCAAACGCTTCGACCTTCTCGGAATCGCCGATCTTGAGGCCGACGATGTCCCCCGTATTCCGGTCGCGCGCCGTGTAGAACTTGGACATGGTGCCCGAGATCGCCTCGCGCAGCAGTTCGAAACGCGCGTCGACATCCAGCTTCTTGCCCTTGGCGCGCGACTCGCTTTTCCACCAGTCGAAGAAGCCCATGGCGTTGGTTGATCCTTGGAAATGCCGGCACCGGCACTGTGCCGCGCTGCGGCGGTCGCGTCAGGCCCGACTACTTGCCGCAATAGTCAATGGTGCGTGCGATCTCGCTCTTGAGTTTTTCACGGTGGACAATGCGATCGATGAACCCATGTTCCAGCAAGAACTCGCTGGTCTGGAACCCCTTGGGCAGTTCGATCTTGATGGTGGCCTTAATTGTGCGGGGTCCGGCGAAACCGATGAGCGCCCGGGGTTCGGCGAAGACCACATCTCCCAGCGACGCGAAACTGGCCGCCACGCCTCCCATGGTGGGATTGGTGAGTACCGAAATGAACAGGCCGCCTGCGGAGTCAAAGCGGGCCAGCGCTGCCGAGACCTTGGCCATCTGCATGAGCGACAGGATGCCCTCGTGCATGCGTGCCCCGCCCCCGGACCCGCTGACAATAATCAGAGGCAGCTTCTGTCGCGTCGCTCGTTCGATCAACCGCGTCAAACGCTCGCCCACGACCGAGCCCATACTTCCCATGAAGAAGGCGGAGTCGGTCATGCCGAAAGCGACGCGGCGTGCGCGGATCATTCCCGTGCCCGTCATCGCAGCGTCCAGCAACCCCGTCCGCTCCTGTTCGTCACGCAGCTTATCGATATAGGCCTTGCGATCCTTGAAACCCAAGGGATCGGTCGGGCGCAAGTCGGCATCCCATTCCTCGAATGTCCCTTCATCCAGCAATTGCCGGATGCGTTCAGCAGCGGGGACGTAGAAGTGGTGTTCGCAATGCGGGCAGACGCCCAGCTTCCGCTCCGCTTCTTTCCGGTAGATCGAAGTCTGGCAGCCGGGACACCGTTCCCAGAGTCCCTCGGGCACGCCGCGTTTTTGCCGTTTTGTCATCGCCAAAGTCAAAGCTATCCCTGAATGCTGGTTACGTGGACTTCCGCTCGCTGGCGCAGTTCCGCAACATAAGTACCGTAGGCGGGCTGCCGGAACAATGCCGAACCGACGACGAACAGCTGGGCTCCAGCCTGCGCACAGCGGCCGATGGTTTCGGCGGCGATCCCGCCATCGACTTCCAGCAGGAGCTGTGGTCCCGCCAGTTGCCGCACGTGCTGCAGTCGTTCCACGGCGTTTGCGCGGAATTCCTGGCCGCCAAATCCCGCCGGCACGCTCATCACAAGCGCCAAGTTGCAAAGTTCGATGCTGCTCTCGAGCCGCGCCAGGGGGGTGTCGGGATTGATCGCCAGCCCACCCGCGATTCCCAATTCACGGATCTCCGTGAGCAGAGGTCGCGGATCGTTCACCGCCTCGACGTGGAATGTGATTGCATCTGCGCCCGCTTCCTGAAACGCCCGGATGTAACGGGAGGGCTCGGAAATCATCAGGTGCACGTCCAGGGGCAGGCGAGTCAGTTTCCGCAGGGCTGCTACCAGGGGCATTCCATAGGTCAGGTTGGGCACGAAATGACCGTCCATGACATCCAAGTGCAACCCCGCCACACCGGCCTCCTCCAGCCGAGCGACTTCGCGCTGCAAATTGCCGAAATCGCACATCAGCAAAGAAGGCAGAACGGCCGGCACCGATCGGCGAAGCGACTCGAACTGCAAGCGGTCGGGCATCAGGAACTTCCCAGGTGCCGTGACAGAAACAGATCCTTGGCCCGGATCATCACCCGGACGGTCAGATTCTAGCAGCTACCGTGGCTGACGTCAGTACGAGACGACGAACCTCCCCGCTCCCTTTTGCTCGACGCTACGGCGCCCTGTCATCGTCCTGGCTTTGCGGCAGTTCGGCCAGGTTCTGCAGCCCGAACAATTTCAGGAAACGCTCCGTCGTGCGGTAGTGCGGTTGTCGCGCTGCCTCCGAGGAACGCTCAATCCGCAACAACTGCCGGCGAACGAGTTGGGACAACACCCCGCCGCTCGGCTTTCCCCGCAGGGCATCGACTTGCTCGCGAGTCATTGGTTGCCGATAGGCGACGATCGCCAGCACGTCCACCGCCGACTGCGACAGCCGCGCTTCCTTGATGCGGTGGTAGAACTTGTCGCGGAGCGACGCGAATTCGTCGCGCAGGACCATTCGATAGCCGGCGCCCTCGGAAACGATCTGGTATGGGCAGCCCTGTTCGCGATAGGCTTCATTCAGCTCGGTGACATACGCCTCGATTTCCTGAGGGCGCACGCCCCGCATCATGCCCGCTACCTGACTGCTGGTTAACGGCTCGTTGTGCGGACTCCCCACAAACAGCATGGCTTCCAGGATCGACTTGGGGGTGACGGGGCACACGTCCGTCTCAGCTGGCGTCGGAATGTCCAATTCCTCCAGCAGCGACGAGGCCTCTCCGGTTGACCCGGACGCAGGCAACGGCTGGTACGGATCGTCTCCCTTGTCCATCAAGCGGACCAAGGCCGCGCTGAGTTCATCCAGCGGCAGTCCTTGCTCTTCCGCCGGCTGGCGAAATCCACCCAACCCCAGCTCATCGCGGGTTGCTGGAATTCGGCGTTTGGGGGATCGTGCCATGTCCCGCACTATAGAAATCGAGCGGGCGGCAGGGCAAGAGGAAACTACCAGCGTTTGGCGTATTCGGCCTTCATGAATGCCAGGCCGTCGCGTGCGAGCTGCTCTTCGCTGTCAAACATGCGTCGCCAGATCTTGGTGGCCGCGGCCAGTTCGGGCAACGCCAGACCGAACGCCTCGATCATTAGCCACCCGTCGTAGTTGATCGCCTTGAGCGTATCGAAGTTCTCGGCCCAGCGGACGTTACCCTTGCCGGGAGTGCTGCGGTCGTTCTCGGAAATGTGCACGTGGCACAAGACGTCCGCACAACTGCGCAGCGCGGCAGGGATGTTCTTCTCTTCGATGTGCGCGTGGAACGCATCGTACATCACCCGGCAATTCGGATGGTTCACTTCGCGTGCAAAGCGCGCCGCATCGGCATGCGTGTTGAGCAAATAGCACTCGAAGCGATTCAGGCATTCCACGCCCAGCGTCACGCCCGCGCGACCCGCATGCTCGGCCACTTGGCGCATGGAATCGACTCCCCATTTCCATTCATCCGCGGTCGGCCCCTGGCCGGTGAAGTAGCCCAAGGCTGAGTGGAACGGACCGACCAGGTGAGTTGCGCCGACAGCCGCTGCGCAATCGATCGCCCGTTTGGTGTTCGCAATGCCGCGGGCACGCACCGCGGAATCAGGGCTGACGGGATTGTCGTCCGCCCCGCGCACCGTAACCGAGGACCGCTGCAATCCCAGCCCGTCCAGTCGCTTCCCCCACGCGGCATAGTCCAGGTCATAGTTGAACAGGGGCAATTCCACGCCGTCGTAACCCATCTTCTTGAGCATTTCCAGGACCGGCAGCATGGCGTCACTGAGTTCACCGGTCCAAAGCAGCAGATTCAATCCGAATTTCATGTTGGTACTCCTCGCCCAATCGACTGTGTAATCAGGTTCTCCTGCGGTCCTGCGCAAACCGGCGGAGCGGCTCAAGGCAGCGACATCGGCTAGTGGTCGCTCACCCAATCGTCAAAGAGGCCACGACGTTCTGCGCGCACGCGCCCCCGGATTTCCGGCAGCAGGTCTTGAAAGGATTCCTCCAGCGCGGGAAGTCCCACCCGCCCCAGGACCCGGTTCAGGCGTCCCAGCAGTTTGGCATCGTCCGCATAGTCGTACAAGAACCGCTCGGCCGAAAAGAGGGGCACGAAGACCGCCAGTTGCGGAACGGGGCGGGTCGTCAGGTGACTTGCCGCGTGTGCGACGCGTAACGCGTCAAGTCCGTCCAGCAGTTCGTAGTATTGGACCAAGCGCGGGGGATCATCTTGGATGAGTTCCGCGTCCAGGAGGATTTCGATCAGAATGTGACCGAGGAGGCTCGGCCGAAAGCCGTCGTCGTCCGACAGGACCTGGCGAACTCGGTTGGTGGTCTCGAGGCTCAACGCCGTGAAGGCCGGCGAACGGTGGAACCAATCGTCGTCACGGTGGTGCTGCACTACCCCCCGCGCCACGGCCGAGACCGTCTCATCCGCGGCTTGCAGGTGTTGTTGCGCGGCCCTGGAAGGTACCCGCGCGCGGCGATCGACGACCGCCAGCCAGTCCGGTAATGCCGTTCCGGCCACGAAGTACGGATCATCCAGAAAGCGAATCGCGTGGGCAAAGTAGTTCATCGACGGCACACATCTGCGCGGATTCCGCGTTGCCGCCCCCGAGCAGCACTCGCGGCGAGGTCTCGACCCGGAACTCGGGTTTCAGGCTGCCCGACCAGGCTGCCGGGGCGCTGGTATCGGCCGCATCCGCACAGGGACGCGCGACGCGCAGAGTGATCGGATCGTACGATGTCGTGACGGCGGCGAGCCCCACACCCTGCAAACGGACGTTGCCTGTTCCGCCACCCCACAGGCCGGCGATCTTGCGCAGCACTTGCACGTCCCGCTGGACGCCCGATTCCAGTGCCAGAATCTCGTGGCCGCGGACATCAACGGCGTTCTGACGCAGACGCAGGATCAAGATCTTCTTCGCGCGGTCCACCAGATGCAACTGCCCGACACCGGCCGCTCGAGTCAAACGCGTCCGTTCGCCAGTGACGGCGCGTTTCAGCAATTGAAACCAGCCGTGATCCAAGGGGCCTTCGCGCCGAAAGTCAATCTGTCCCGCGTAGTCCGCCAGGGCTCCGCTACGGATCCACACCTCGCCGTTCAGGTGTACCGTCAGGATGTGGTCATCCTCCAGTTGGAACGAGCCGGCGGCCGGTTCTGGCTGGTGAGACCGCGCAGAATTCTCGTCCATCGAATGCTGTCCCATGGCAATCGCAGGAAAAGCGGGACTGTTTCGCTGCCGCAGCATCTCCCGTTTGCCGAACAGCGGCAGCCAGACCGCATTGTACAGCTCGGCTGCCCAGTCTCCTATCATTCATTCGCGCCAGCCGTGTGCGTCCCGCACGGCGAGCATGGTGGCCAGAATGGCATTCCAGGTGCGTGGTTGCTTCATCACGTCATTGGGGAACATGCACCCGTCCCAGCAGACATGGCGGAACGCCCGCGTCACCTGCCCCTGCGCATTGCGCATCCAGAAACCCGCTCGCTTGACGATGTCGAGCTTCCCGTGTGGATCATCCGGCAGGCAGTGCCGTCCGGTCGTGTCGTGCGAACCCGATCCTTTCACCGTGGCGTCGTTCTGTGCGACATGGAAGTCGATCGTCCACGGGCGGAGGGCATCGGTCAGTTGGCGGTAGGCAGCATCGAGCATCTGTTCGTCGCGCCAGTCGAAACCCGGAGGCAGAATCGCATCCTGCGGCGCGTTGTACCCTAACAGGTAGAGCAGAGTGTGCGCCATGTCCGCCTGAAATCCCAGCGTCTGCGGGCGGTTCACGGCTTCCAGCAAGCGCAGCATTTCCTTCCAGCTGTGCATGGCCCCCCAGCAGATCTCACCTTCCGCGGCGAGTCGTTCGCCGTGTTCCTCCGCGATATCGCAGGCCTTGCGAAATGTGTCGGCAATGCGCTGCGTATTCTGCTGCGGATCCTTGGCCCAGTCCGAAGGGCTGCAGGCGGAGTCGATGCGGACAGCACCGTGCGGGCGCACCCCCAGTTCCCGTAACGCGCGGGCGATGCGGCAACCCTTGCGGACCTGCAGGAGGAACTTGTCCTGTTCACTGTCGTCACCCATGGCCGATCCGCCATTCGTCGGTGGCCAGACCGGCGCCACCACGGTGCCGATAGCCAAGCCGCGGGAACGGGCCTTGTCCGCTAATCGCTGCAGTTCCGCGTCCGAGGCATCGATGCTGATGTGGGGGTCAAACAGGAACAAGTCGAAACCGTCGAACTTGACGCCCGCCACTTCCGCGGCCGCCGTCAGGTCCAGCATCGTATCCAGGTCGATGAAGGGCTCCGCGTCGGAACCCTTGCCGACGACACCCGGCCATGCCGCATTGTGCAGTTTCGGAAAGTTGTTGCGACCGTTGCTCATCATCGCATCCCCGTGGTTCGTGTTAGGGCGCGGACTTGTGCCGCGTTCCGCCGCAGTCGCGCCCCGGTACGTGAATGGAGGAGCGCGCACCCGGAACGCACTCCGTAGCTGCCGAATTCAGGTACGTCACTTCGCTTTCTTGAAGTCACCGACGTTCGGAACTTGCGGGAAGGTATCGGGACCGAAGTAGCGCAGGCCGACCAGCGGTTCGCTCCCGGTGTTTTCGATCTCCACACCCTGCGTCGCCGCCTCGTAGGTGATATAGACTTCGTCCTCGGTTTCGGCGCCGAACCGGATCATCGCCGGCGTTTGCAGGTTGAGCCGGCCCATCCGCCCCTTGCCTTGCACGGTGATCCAGCCGCTGGGACCGGGATCCTTGAGCGTGCGCTTGGCACCTGGCTCAACCGTCAGACGCTTGGAGCTGAAGAGCTGCTTGCCTTCGACTAGACCATAGACAATCCAGTCATCGACCCAGCCCTCGCCCTTCTCGCAACAGATCGGCTCGAGGTAATTGCTGTCCTTGAAACTCGGATCGACGTTCTTCTCCCAATCCAGCTGCTCGATGATGAAATCGAGGTCGTTGTGCTTCTCCTTGGGCACGTCCTTGACCAGCAGCGACCAGGGTACCTCGCGTCCTTCGACGAGCGACTGATACATTCCGAACACGTCGCTTCCCCATTGCGGCTCGTACGTGCAGAGCGAACCGGGGGCGTGCAGCACGCCCGGCGGAATCAGCCAGCCCGTGCCGCGTTTCAGGCGATAGGCGCGCGACAGGTCGAGAATGCCGTTGTCGCCTTTGCTCCAATCCTGGAGGCAGCGGCGCACCTGGTCCTTCGTGGTGCCCGGTTCGAGCCCCATGAAGGTGTAGGGAAACGCGTTGTCGCAGTTATTGTACTGCGGCGCGAAGTAGTACGCTTCGGGCTTGCCTTCCTGGCCCGTCAGGCGGGCATGTTCAAACCCCTGGTGCATGTGGTGGGGAATGGGGCCCATATTGTCGAAAAACTTCGAATAGACAGGCCAGCGGCTGTACTTCTGCCAGAGCGCCTTGCCGATGACGCGTTCGCCGGCTTCCGCCACGGCATCCTTGAGCAGAAACTGTTGCCCGTCGAACGAGCAGAAGCTCTGCCCCTCGTGCCAGACGCGGCCTTCGTTGGCGGCATCCGTCGTGCTGGCGAACCAGCGTTCGTCGATGCCTCCGCGATGAGCACCATAAGCATAGTAGTCATCCGGATGCAATTTGATGCGTTTGCCAGGATGGAGAAAGCTGCGTGGCACCCAGGTGGGGGTCAGTCGTAACAACCCTCCGCCCGCGTCCAGAGCCCGTTCGAGCACTTTACCGACACTGTCACCCTTCACGATGTTTTGTGCGATCATGGTTCCCGTCTTCTCCCAAACTACGCGGTAACCTGCCTATCCGGCAACGAATACCGGTTCCACGGCATTCTCGGCTGGTCTTGATGCTGCCGCACGCCATGGCGCGGCAGCAGGAGCACGGTTGTTTTATTACCTTTCCCCACAGCTCGCAAGTAAACGTCGGGAAAATCCGCTGCGGGCGGCGCTGGAATTCGCTCCGCCAGCATCATAAACTGTCCTGGTTCCGGAATATCCCGGCTACGCGCGGGGGAGGTTCCGCAGACGGCAGCGGGCGAGTGGCAATTCTGCACTGCGAGGGAGACCATTCCATGGCGGTCAAGACGTGGACCGTGATTGACAGCGCAACGAATGTACACGTGCGGGACTTGACGATCCTCCCGCCCGAGGCCAGCACATCGCTGCGGGGATGTTCCGTCACCAAACGCACGCTGAGTGCCGGGTTGAGTGAAGGAGTGGCCACCGTGCGGGTGGACAACGGCCAACTCGCGTTTGAACTGCTCCCCACGCGCGGCATGGGAATCTGGAAAGCCTGGATCGCCGGCCAAGAGATCGGCTGGCAGTCTCCAGTCCGCGGCCCCGTGCATCCGCAATTCGTGCCCTGGGCCGAACCCAGCGGTCTGGGCTGGCTGGACGGTTTCGACGAACTGTTCGTGCGGTGTGGCCTGGAAAGCAACGGCGCTCCCGAATTCGATGACCGCGGCAGAGTACGTTACCCGTTGCACGGCCGCATCGCCAATCGCCCGGCCCACCGGGTGGAGATCCAACTGGACGATGAAAGCGGCGAGATAACCGTCATTGGAGAAGTGGACGAAACGCGGTTTCTCTTCCACAAGCTTCGACTGCGCACCACGATCTCTACGCGGGTCGGAGAACCGGCGATTCACCTGCGCGACGAAGTCGTCAACCTGGCAGATGTCCCGGGCAGCATGCAGATGCTGTACCACGTGAATTTCGGGAGCCCGCTGCTGGACGCCGGATCACGATTCCTGGCCCCGATCGCCGTCGTTGTCCCCCGCGACCCGCGCGCGGCCGAGGGCATCTCCGGGTGGGATGCATACCTCGCCGAACAGCCGGGGTATGCCGAGCAGGTGTATTTTCTGAAGTTGCGCGGCGATGCGCAGGGCAACTCCCGGGCCCTCTTGCGTAACGCCCACGGCACGCTGGGTGTGACACTGCATTTCAATCTGCAGCAACTCCCCTGCTTCTCACTCTGGAAGAACACCTCGGCGCTGGCCGATGGTTACGTCACCGGGTTGGAACCCGGCACGAATTACCCCAACACCCGATCCTTCGAGCAAACACAGGGACGAGTGGTGCAGTTGCCGCCGCGCGGCACCTACGCGATGGACCTGCAGTTGTCGGTTCATGCGGATGCCAAGGCGGTGGCAGCGGCGGAACGAGCCGTGCAGGAGTTGCAGGGGAGCAAGGCCCCGACGATCTTCAACCAGCCACAACCTGGTTGGAGCGCTGTGTGAGTCTGCTGTCTCGAATCGGTTGCCCGGAGAGAAACAGCGTGCGGAAAACGGAAGCAGCTAAGATCCCGTCGTCACGAGAACCGTGATTCCAAGGAGAACTGCGATGTGGCGGTGTGTAACATTCGTGACTGTTGCGTTGGCTTCCTTGATCCCGTGTGGGAATAGCCTGTCGCAGGAACGCTTGCCCAATTTCGTCATCGTCTACATCGACGACCTGGGATACGGCGACATTGGCCCGTTTGGCGCGCAGGGCTATTCCACGCCGAATCTGGATCGTATGGCCCGCGAGGGGCGGGTCTTCACCGACTTCTACGTAGTGCAAGCCGTCTGCTCCGCATCCCGCGCGGGGCTCATGACCGGTTGCTATAACGTCCGAGTGGGGATCTTCGGCGCGTTGAGCCACCCGGCGACAACCGGCATTCACGCCGACGAGATGACGCTGGGAGATCTGGTCAAACAGCGCGGGTACGCCACAGCCTGCTATGGCAAGTGGCACCTGGGGCACCATCCCCAGTTTCTGCCCACGAACAACGGCTTCGACGAATACCTGGGGCTTCCCTATTCGAATGACATGTGGCCCTATCACCCGGAGTTGCAGGGCCGTTTCCCCAGCTTGCCGCTGATGGAGGGCACGCGCGTCATCGACGCCGACGTCACGGGCGAGGACCAGAACCAGTTGACCACACGGTACACCGAGCGCGCGGTGCAGTTCATCGAAAGAAACAAGGATCGCCCGTTTCTGGTTTACCTGCCGCACAGCATGGTCCACGTGCCGCTCTACGTTTCGGATAAGTTCCGCGGCAAGTCGGCACGCGGTCTCTTCGGTGACGTGGTGATGGAAGTCGACTGGTCGGTCGGCCGGATTCTGGACACCTTGCGCGAACTCAAGCTGGATCAGAATACGTTGGTGATATTCACGGCCGACAATGGGCCGTGGCTGAGCTACGGTGACCATGCCGGTTCGGCCGGCCCGTTGCGCGAGGGCAAAGGCACGATGTTCGATGGCGGCTGCCGCGTATCGTCCGTCATGTGGTGGCCCGGTCGCATCCCGGCAGGAACCGTGTGCCGCGAACCGGCCATGACCATCGACGTGCTGCCGACCCTGGCTCACTTGTGTGGCGCGGAGTTGCCCGATCACAAGATTGACGGTCTCAACATCTGGCCGCTCATGGCGGGCGAACCCGGCGCGCGCAGTCCGCATCCCGCGCTGTTCTTCTACTGGGGACAGGAACTTCAGGCCGTGCGCATGGGGAAATGGAAGCTGCATTTTCCGCACGAGTACCGCACGCTGGATGGCCAGCCGGGAGGCACCGGCGGTGTACCCGCCAAGTATCGGACCGCGCGTATCGCGCTGGCCCTCTTTGATCTGGAAAAGGACGTCGGTGAGACCACGAACGTGGCGGACCAGCATCCCGAGATCGTAGCGCAGATCGAGCGGCTCGCCGAAGAGATGCGGGCCGATCTCGGCGATTCCGCTCGGCAGCGGGCACCGACGGGGGCGCGCGCACCGGGCCGGCTGGAACCTGGCGATCTGCGTTTCCATTGGAAGCCCGGCCAGCCGTTGGATGTCGAAGCATCCGCGGGCGAGTAGACCGGGCCTGATGGACCTCCCATTCCCGACTGCGTGGACGGCACCATGAAGATCACCAAGATCCAGACTCTCGTCTGCCATGCCCGCATGCGGAATTGGGTGTTCGTCAAAGTACTGACGGACCAACCCGGCCTGTATGGTTGGGGTGAAGCCACGCTCGAATGGCACACGCGGAGCATCGTTGGCGCCATCGAGGACCTGTCGGAACTCCTGCTCGGAGAAGATCCCACGCGCATCGAGCATCTGTGGCAAATGATGTACCGGCAGCATTTCTGGCATGGCAACGGGATCGTCCGCGCCACGGCCATATCGGGTATCGATTTGGCGCTGTGGGACATCGCCGGGAAGATCGCGGGAGTTCCTTGTGCGCGGTTGTGGGGTGGGCCCGTACGCGACTATGTGCGCACGTATTGCCATTTGGGCGGCGGGCGGTTGGAGGACTTCTACGAGACGGCCGCGGACGATGCGCGACGTTTCGCGGAACTTGCCACGCAGGCCGTCGCCGAGGGATTCACGGCGTTCAAGAGCATGGCGGTCCCACCCACCATGCCGATCGAAGGACTTCCGCCGATCCGCACGGCCGTGGCTGCAGTGGAAGCCATGCGCAACGCAGTCGGCGACGGAATCGACATCATGGTGGATTGCCACGCTCGTCCTTCCCCGGCCATGGGACTCAAGTTCGGCCGAGCGTTGGAGCCCTTCGGCTTGTACTTTCTGGAAGAACCCTGCTGGCCGGAGTGCGTCGACGGGCTGGCCATGATCAACGCCGCGCTGACCACACCCGTCGCCACGGGAGAACGGATTGTGGACTTGGCGGACTTCCGTGACCTCTTCGCGCGGCGCGGCTGTGAGATTTGCCAGTTGGATATCACGCATTGCGGTGGCTTCACCGCCGCGCGACGCGTGGCTGCTCTGGCGGACGCCCACCGCATCGCCTTGGCGCCGCACAACCCCCAAGGGCCGGTCAGCACCGCCGCGTCGCTGGAGTTCGGATTTTCTCAGCCTGGATACATCATCTGCGAGACCGTGCACACCGATGTCCCCTGGCGCCAGGATGTCGTCGATGAGGGGTTCGCCGTGGAGCGTCCAGGACGGCTGGTTCGTCCCAACACGCGTCCCGGATTGGGCATCGAAATCAGCGAGACCGAAGTCGCCAAACACCCGTTCCAGCAGGAACTGGCGCAGCGGGTCTTCTATCGCGACGGTAGCGTGGGCGATTGGTAGTGGACGCGGGGAACACCAGCCGAAGGGATTCATGCAGGATGACCAGATCGATTCGCGGAGTGTTGCCCATTGCGCCTACTCCGTTCCAGGACACGGGCGAGATCGATTATCCCGGCTTGGAACGCCTCGTGAATTGGGCGTATTCCCAGGGCATTGACGGTCTGTGCACCGGCATGGTCTCGGAACTCTTGCGGCTCACCGGCAGCGAGCGCATCGAACTCACGCATCGCCTGGCGGAGATGAATGCAGGTCGCGGGGCAATGGTGGCCAGCGTGGGAGCTGAAAGCGTCAACCAGGCAGTCGTATTTGCCGACGAAGCGCTGCGTGCGGGCTGTGACGCCATCATGGCCATTCCGCCGGTTTCGCTGAGCCTGCCGGACGGTGAATTGGAGCACTACTATCGCTGCTTGGCGGATCGCATCCCTCTCCCATTGATCGTGCAGGATGCGTCAGGATATGTGGGCCGACCGATTTCGCTGGACCTTTGCGTCCGGTTGCTCGATGCCTACGGTCCCGACAAGATCCTGTTCAAACCGGAGGCGGCTCCGACGGGCCCGAACGTTTCAACCTTGCGCGACCGCAGCCATGGTCGAGCGCGGATCTTCGAAGGGTCCGGGGGGATCTGTCTGGTCGACAGCTATCGTCGCGGTATCTGCGGCAGCATGCCGGGAATGGAGGCCGTCGATGCCGTTGTGGCTCTCTGGCAAGCCCTCGAACGCGGCGATGAATCGGCGACCTACCGTCTCTACCTGCCGCTGTGCGCTCTCGTAGCGCTGCAGTGCCAGGCCGGGCTGGACGGTTTTCTGGCGATTGAAAAGTACCTGCTGGTCCGGCGGGGGTTGTTGCCCAGTGCGCACCGCCGCCGTCCGCATACTTGGGAACTGGATCGGGAAACGGCGGCCGAGGTCGATCGGCTCTGGGAACACTTGCGGTGTGCTGCGGCGGCCGTGAAACAGTCGGAACCGTAGCGCTTCTCACGCTCGTGTCGTGGCGGCGGGCCCTTCAGCCCCGCTCGCAACTGCCCAACGCTGCCTTGGCCGCGATCACGGCCTGATCCGCCGTGATCTGAAAGTGCGCGTACAGCTCCTGGAACGGACCCGACTTGCCGAACGAGGACATCCCGACGAAACCACCGCGATCACCAAGGTACTTGTCCCACCCTTGGCGGACACCGGCCTCCACGGCAATGCGGGCGCGAACGGTGGGCGGCAGCACGCTTTCGCGGTAGGACGCCTCCTGCAGGTCGAACAGTTCCCAGCAAGGCATGCTCACCACCCGCGCGGGAATGCCTTCCGCATGGAGTCGTTCCTGCGCCGCCAGGCAAATCGATACCTCGCTCCCCGTCCCGATCAGGATGACTTCGGGGCGGCCACCGGGCGCTTCAGACAAAATGTAGGCGCCGCGCGCCACACCGCTGGCGGCACCAAAACGCGTGCGATCCAGCGTGGGCAGATTCTGGCGCGACAAAACCAATGCGGCTGGCCGGTCATTGTTGCGGAGAATCACTCGGTAGGCTTCCGCCACTTCGTTGGCGTCCCCGGGACGAAATACGAACAGATGGGGGATCGCCCGACAGGCTGCCAGATGTTCCACCGGTTGATGCGTGGGACCGTCTTCACCCAGGCCGATGGAATCGTGGGTCAGAATGTAGAGCACCGGCAGTTGCATCAACGCGCTGAGCCGCATTGCCGGACGCAGATAGTCGGTGAATACGAAGAAGGTTCCACAATAGGGGCGCAGGCCGCTCAAGGCCAGTCCGTTGGCTGCCGCAGCCATCGCGTGCTCGCGGACTCCAAAGTGCAGATTCCGACCGCTTGGCTCGCGCGGACTAAAATGCCCGCCATCCTTGATCAGCGTGTTGTTCGAGGGGGCCAGATCGGCGGAGCCACCTAGAAACCATGGAACTCGGGCCGCGACGGCATTAATGCACTGCCCGGACGACACGCGAGTGGCCTGCCCTTTCGCATCCGTGGCGAAGACGGGAATCGCCTGCTCCCAATCTGCAGGCAGTTCACCGGACCACATGGCCTTGAGTTCCGCAGCCTGTTCCGGGTACTCACGCTGGTACTTGCGAAACTGGTCGTGCCATTCAGCACAGGCATCCTTGCCTCGCGCACCGATTCCTTCAGCGAAATCGGCACATACTTCCGCCGGCACCAGGAACTGCTGATCCGCGGGCCAGCCGTACGCTTCCTTGGTCAACCGGATCTCGGCCGCGCCCAGCGGCGCTCCGTGAGCCTCATGGCTGTTCGCCTTGTTGGGGGACCCGTAGCCAATCACGCTGCGCACGGCAATCAGCGTGGGGCGGTCGGTCGTCCGCGCGAAACCTGCCAAGGCCTCTTCAATCGATTCGAGGTCATTGGCGTCTTCGACTCGCAGCACGTTCCAGCCCAGCCCCTCGAAGCGCTGCGCGATGTTCTCGCTGAACGCCAGGTCCGTCTTGCCCTCGATGGTGATGTGATTGTCGTCGTAGATCCAGCATAGATTGGACAACTGCAGATGACCGGCCAACGACGCGGCCTCGGCGCCGATCCCTTCCATCAAGTCGCCGTCGCTGCAGAGCGCGAACACGTTGTAGTTGAATAGTTCGAATCCGGGTCGATGGTAGCGTGCGGCCAGCCACCGGGCGGCAACTGCCATGCCCACGCTGTTGGCCACGCCCTGGCCCAGCGGACCGGTCGTTGTCTCCACACCCGACGCGTCGCCGTACTCCGGATGCCCGGCACACGGGCTCCCCAGCTGGCGGAATTTCTTGAGGTCCTCCAACGTGACGGCCAACTCGCGCCCTCCGTGCCTCCCGCGATGAGCCTCCTTGACTCCCGCGAGATGCAGCAGCGCATAAAGCAGCATCGATGCGTGACCGCAGGACAGTACGAAGCGGTCGCGACCCGGCCACAAGGGAGAAGCTGGATCATAGCGCAGCGTCCGGTTCCAGAGCACGTAGGCTACAGGAGCCAACGCCATGGGAGTTCCCGGATGACCGCTGTTGGCTTGTTGCACGGCGTCCATCGCCAACGTGCGAATGGTGTTGATCGCCAATTGCTCGGTTTCCCTGGTCGCAGACGCCATAGGTCGCTGTTCTTTCCGCGCTAGTGGTTGGTTGCCGAAAACGCCCAATTTAGCGGGCTTTGGGACGGAACGTCAACGCGACCCACGGTTTCCCGAAAAGCCTCTTCGCCGCTGGGGTTTCCGCTCCACGACACCGGACAAGCCGTGATCGCCGTGACCAGCCAATGCGGAACTTGAACCTTCCGCGAGGGTTGAATTAGGAACAAGAGTTGGCGACGGGCCTGCGGCGCGCGATAATGGGTTAGCAGCTTTCCAGTACGGGCTGCTGGTACGCCTGGTTGAGTGGCAGCGGCAGAATCTTCTCCATGTCGCGAACTGGGAATCGATGCGTCTTGCACGCCCCTGCCAGCGACCAACGGGACGAGGTGGTTGCTTCGGTGTGGTTGTGCCGATTCGGTCGGTGGCGTCACCGGCCTGTGTTGACGCGCATAAAGGACCTGAATGATGTTCCGCCAGCACTTTCGCGGGTTGGGTTCCTTGATGGTTGCGATGACTTTGGCGGCCGTCGTGAATGCCGCCCTGTTGGGTCAGGAGGGTGATCGTTCACGACGCTCTGACGATCGAGGCGGGGATCGAGGCGGGGATCGAGGCGGAGACCGAGGCGGAGACGGTTTCCGTGGAGGGCCGGACTTTGGACGGGGCGGACCCGATTTTGGGAGGGGCCGGCCAGACTTTGGACGAGGTGGTCCTGGCGGACCTCCGTTTGGTGGTGGCATGCCCATGGGGCCCGGTGGCCCACCATTTGGAGGCGGCATGCCAATGGGACCTGGTGGTCCACAGTTTGGAGGCGGCATGCCAATGGGACCTGGCGGCCCACCGTTCGGAGGCGGCATGCCGTTCGGAGGCGGCGGTCCTCCGGGCTTCAACCCCACGGACATGCTGAAACGTCTTGACGAGAACGGCAACGGGATGATCGATCCGAACGAGTCCCAGGGGCGGGCGAGGTTCTTCCTAGAACGAATGGCCAGCGAGGTGCCACAGCTTGATCTGAACCGTCCCATACCCATCGACAAACTGGCCAGCGCTCTCGAGCGTTTGCGCGAGCAGCGAATGCGAGGCGGCGAGTCCGAGGATCGCGGCGGCGGACGCGGCTCATCGTCATCGTCGGCGCCGGCAATTGAACCCCTGGTGCCGGGATTCGGCACTACCGACATTCTGCCGCCTCCGCCGGGATTTGGCGCCGAGGGCGAGATCTACGCTGTGAAGACGACGGATGAGGACCTGCGCGAAGCCAACGATCGCATCCAGCGCTATGATCAGAACCGCGACGGAATTCTCGACGGGCGGGAAATTGCTGAGGGACGCTGGAGCGACGATCCCAAGACCTACGACCGCAATCATGACGGACGGCTGACGGCCTCCGAACTGGCCGTGCGCTACGCCCTGCGGCGTACCGGTCAGAACCCGGCCGCCGCCAAAGGTGCTGCTCCGCCGCCCCTGGCACTGGGTTCCTCGGGCGGTTCCAGCGCTGCCACGGATCCTCGAGTGGAGGGAATGGTGCGGGGCATCTTGGAACGGTACGACGCCAACAAGAACGGCAAGTTTGAAAAGGAGGAATGGAGCGGTTTCCGCGTTGACCCGTCCCCTGCAGACAAGAACAAAGACAATGTGATTACCAAGGATGAACTCGCAGCCTGGATGGGCGATCGTTTTCGCAATCCGGAAGGCGATCGTGGGGGTGATCGAGGGGGTGACCGGCGGAGAGAAGGAGGCGAAGGGGACCGCAACTTTTACGCGGCGCGCAACGACGGCAATGCGTCAGGCCAGTCCTCCAATGCCAACGGTTCCAAGTCCTACCGCTTCAAGACTGCAGCCGAACGGTTACCCGAAGGTCTGCCCGAATGGTTCGCCCGCAACGATGCCAACGCTGACGGCCAGGTGGCCATGGCGGAGTTCTCCACGACCTGGTCGGATGCAGTCGTCGCCGACTTCTTCAAGTTCGACATCGATAGCGACGGGATCATTACGCCGCGTGAATGCTTGAAGGCGAACGAAGATGGCGTGACACGCGGCAGCACGGTGGCGGCAGCGCCGGGTGCCCCGGCTCCTCCACCAAGTGCGGCACAGCCCGGTGGTCCGACTGCCGGGGCAACAGCCAGTAGCACCCCGCCGCCTGGAGGTATCGATTCCAAGTACCTCAAGTACGCTCAGGGCCAGGTCAAGAAGTACGACCGCAATGGAGACGGTGCGTTGGCGCCCGACGAATGGTCGAGCATGTCGAGCGATCCACAGGCAGCCGACTCGGACGGAAATAAGTCGATTTCCGTGGAAGAGCTCGCAATCTGGTATACCAAACGCTGAGCAGCCCGAGCTGCTTGAGGCAGCGGGCTGCTCGCTCGTCATTTTCTGATATCCACGGGCGTCCGGTCACATTTCCAGCTGGATTCCGACGTTGAATCCGGCGGCCCAGAAGTCGGTGACATGTGCGTCTCGCCGCGCGGGGCGCGCTTCGCCGGACGGCACCTGGTTGACGAAGTACGTCGAATTGATCGACGTGTCAATCTGTTCTCCCGTCCGCACCACGTCATTGAGCATCAGCAGTGTGGCACCGCCGAGGATGCTGACTCGATCCGTGATGGCGTATTTCAGGTTGGCGCCGAACTCGGGCAGTAACGCGAAGTCGTTTTGAGTGCGTTGCCCGATGTTCGTGCCATTGAGTGCCAGGAAGCCGCCTACTCCCGACGCTTCCGGCGGCACCGGTGGCTGGATGCGTGTCGTACCGTCGATGGTCACCAGGCGGTGGACGTTACCGATCGCCACTTTGGCCAGCAGTTCCAGGCCGAGCGCCCCGGATCCGAAGTCCGCCACAAACCCCAGTTCACCGCCATGGAAGTCGTTCTCGGCCACGAACCGATCGGAGATGCTGATGACCGTTCCCAGCGGTAGCGACGCCGTGGTGCTCGCGTCAGTTGACGTCGACACTTGTTCAAAGAGCATTCCTTCGCGGAAGCCGAAGTAGCGGTACCCTCCGATCAGGTCAACTTCTCCGCGCGAACCACGGCGGAAGCACCGGCGGAGCAGCACGGACCCTGACTGCATCTCACTGCGAGAAGAAATGTCGATCTGTCCATCGGCGACACCGGGTGCCGATACGTAGAGCGGACCAGCGGCGCCCGGTGGCACCTGCACGAACGGTCGCTCGATGACCGGGACGCCGGCTGCTTGGGTCCGCGCGAAGAAATCGCCGGACCGCCGATCGTCGAAGACCACGAAGTAACTGACCTCCACTCCCGTGTTGTGACAGTCGTCCAGCCAGAGGCCGCCGCCTACCCGCAATCCCGACCGGAATTCGTCGTCGATCTCGTCACCGCCAAAGACGGTGGTCGTATTCCCTACACTGGGCCCGCTGTCCACCAGTTCCGGCAGCGTATTGCCCTTGGTCTCCCACCACAAGTATTCCGCACGACCCCAGGTTCGCGGAACACGGTCCGCTCCCTTCACCGGGCACTGGTCCTCCCAACACTTCTGGCAACTCGGCGAAGGCTGCCCGTAGCTGGCAAACTGGTTGCCGCCCGCGCCGAAATCATTCGCGACCGCGAGTTCGTCCTCCAAGCGAAGAGTGGCTTGGGCACCGACTTGGGCCGTGGCGAACAGGTTCAGGGTCAGCAACAGACCAAACATGCGTGCCAGCAGGCACGGGCTGAGAGTACGCGCCATGAGATGGGTCTCCGGTCTTCCAACATGGGGCCGATCCGCAGCGAATCACCGAGCTCCCCTGCGAACACGGATCCAGCCCCCATTTCCAATGCGGTGATGCCTATGTCATCGGTTATGCAGATTTTGCGGGCTTAAAGCATTATTCGTATTTTGTCGGTGTTGCCGGTTCTCACGGCTGCTAAAGCCACCCGGTTGAGCGAAACCAGCCGGCAAGGTTCGCGCAGTCTCCCTGAACTTCCAGCCGCATTTTGCGGCGCGCCCGACCGGACATTGTGGGCGGACGCCCCTCAACGAGACGCTCAAGTGTGCTACCATGCGACAATCCGGGATCGTGAGCGCTTATTCCGGGATCAGACAGGGTGACCGCTATGCCGACGCAGGGCCAATATCTCTTCGCCATTTGCCAGGTGGGAGCAGAGAATGCGCTCAAGTCGGAATTGAAGCGCGAGTGGCCGCAGTTGCACCTGTCCTACTCCCGCCGAGGCCTGGTGACCTTTAAGTGGGTCGGTGAGGGGATCCTGGCGGACGACTTGGATCTGCGGAGCACGTTCGCGCGCTGTCACGGGTTCTCGCTGGGGCGCGTGAACGGCACGGAGGCCGCTGCCATGGCGCGGGAGGTGTGGAGGATTGCGGAGGGCCGTGATTACTCACACGTGCACGTGTGGCAGCGCGATCCTTGTCCGCCGGGGCAGCATGGTTTTGAACCGGGCGTATCCGAACTGGCGGAAGAAGTGTCGCGTCACGTGATCGCCGCGCGCCCGGAGCGGGGGCTGCCCCAGCGGCCGCTCCTGGCCAACGTGCGCGCCCGACCGGGTGATTATGTCCTGGACTGCGTCCTGGTGGAGCCCAACGAATGGATCGCCGGGTACCACCGAGTGACGTCGGTTCCTGCCCGGTATCCTGGCGGCGTTTGCCTCTCCGCGCGCCGTGAAGTCGTTCCGATCAGCCGTGCCTACTGGAAGATGCGGGAAGCGCTGACCTGGTCCCAACTGCCGCTGGTCCGCGGCGATCGCTGCGTCGAGATCGGCAGCGCCCCAGGGGGAGCCGCCCAGGCCCTGCTCGCAGCGGGCCTCCGCGTTACCGGCATCGATCCGGCGGAAATGGATGAATCCGTGTTGCGCCATCCGCGGTTCACGCATGTTCGCAAGCGGGCTGCGGACGTAAAGCGGCGTGAATTCCGCGGGGTGCGCTGGCTGATGGCGGATTCCAACGTTGTGCCGGGCCAGACGCTGAAGTCGATCGAGGACATCGTCACCCACCGGGAGGTACACATCCGCGGGCTGTTGTTGACGCTGAAGCTGTCCGAGTGGAAGTTGGCGGACCAGATCGGAGACTTCGTCGCGCGAGTCCGTCGTTGGGGATATCATTACGTGCGCACGCGGCAATTGGCCTTCAACCGCCAGGAGATCTGTCTGGTTGCCCTACGGGAACGTTCGCAGCGCCGCGCGTCACGCGTGAAGAAGCAGCCTGATATCTCCTGAATTCCCGCCCCTCATGACACAGGAACCACGGTTTGCCCGCCCATCAGATTCAGATCCGCAGCGCTCGGGTGCATAACCTGAGGAACGTCGATTTGGCGGTGCCTCATCGCCAATTGGTAGTCTTTTGCGGGGTGAGCGGCAGCGGCAAGACGAGTCTCGCTTTGGACACGCTCTATGCGGAGGGTCGCCGCCGGTACATCGAGAGCTTCTCGGCGTACACGCGCCAGTTTCTCGAACAGCTGGAGAAACCGGACTTCGAGCACATTGACGGGTTGCCGCCGGCAATCGCGGTCACTCACAAGGAGACCTCCCGATCGGCTCGAGCGACAGTCGGAGCGGCCACCGAGATCGACGATTACCTGCGACTGCTGTATGCCAGAATCGGCCATGTCTTTTGCGCCGGTTGTGGGCAGGAAGTGCGCCGCGATTCGCCAGTGACCGTGGCGGCGCAGTTGGCGGATCTGCCGGCGGGAACGCGTTTCCTGATCGGGTTTGGGCGCGATGTGGCGACGCTCGACGAGCTGCCGCACGTCACCGCTCAACTGCGCGAAGACGGCTTCGTCCGGGCCATTGTCGCCGGGCGGTTCGTCGACACGACGGATGGATTCCCGCTGAATGACCTGGCGGCGTGGACGCTGCCGCTGCGCGTCTACGGCGTTGTTGACCGCCTGGTCGCGGGAACGGTCTCTTCGCAGCGACAACTTGATTCCCTGGAAACCGCCTTCGCCAGCGGCAGCGGGCGCTGCTGGATCTTTCTCGAAGGAACGCGCACGGACGCTCCCACCGTGGATTTGGAGGGGAACGCGTGGCAGCTCCTGGGCTTCAGCAATACGCTCCGCTGCGAGCGCTGCGGGATTGACTTTCCTGCCCCCGATCCGCGCTTGTTCAGCTTCAACAGCCCGCTGGGCGCCTGCGCTCGTTGTGAGGGATTCGGCAACGTCGTGGACATCGACATGGAACTCGTCGTTCCCGATCCAGGCAAATCCCTGCGGGACGGCGCGATCGCTCCCTGGAATACGCCGGCCTATGCTCATGAATTGCAGGAACTGCTCGCGCTCGCTCCCGACTACGGAATCCCCGTGGATGTACCCTTTCGGCAGCTGACCGAAGAGCATCGCCGGTTGATTCGCGAGGGGGTGCCGGAGAAGGACTTCGGTGGTTTGCGAGGGTTCTTTGAGTGGCTGGAGAAGCGCAAGTACAAGATGCATCTGCGTGTATTCGCCAGCCGCTGGAAGAGCTACTACCCTTGCCCGGCCTGCGGTGGTTCCCGGCTGCGGCCGGAGGCGCTGTGCACGCGCATCGGCGGGCGGAACATCGCCGAAGTGGAACGGGCCAAGATCGCGGATCTGATTCCCTTCTTCCGCACGCTGGCTTGTGCCGACGGGGAGCGGCAGATCGGCCTGATGATGCTCGACCAGATTTTGAACCGACTGGAGTTTCTCGCCAGTGTCGGGCTGGGTTACCTGACGCTGGACCGCACGCTGCGGACGCTCAGCGGTGGCGAGGCACAGCGCGTCAGTCTGACGTCGGCCTTGGGCTCCAGCCTGGTCAACATGCTGTACGTGCTGGACGAACCATCGATCGGCCTGCATCCGCGCGATGTGCATCGCTTGATCAGTGCCATCGTTTCACTGCGCGATCGCGGCAACACGGTGGTGTTGGTGGAACACGAAGAGACACTCCTCCAGGCGGCGGATATGATTGTCGAGTTGGGACCGGGCGCGGGAGAGCGAGGCGGTGACGTTGTCTTTCAGGGTTCCCTGGCGGAATTGATGGCGGCCGAGCACAGTCTCACCGGCGAGTTCCTGACAGGCCGCCGCGGTGTGGCCATTCCGGAACGCCGGCGACCTCCCAATCACGGGTGGATCCGGCTGGTGGGCGCTCGCGGCAACAATCTGCGGGACCTCACCGTGGAATTCCCGCTGGGAATGCTCTGCCTGGTGACGGGAGTCAGCGGCGCCGGGAAGAGCACGCTCGTCGAAGACACGTTGTATGCCGCGCTCTGCCAGCGCAAGCGCAAGGACGGCCCCAAGCCGCTTCCCTATCAGGACGTGTATGGCGACGGCCAGATCGACGACGTGATGCTCATCGACCAGAGCCCCATCGGGCGCTCACCGCGGTCCAACCCGGTGACTTACGTCAAGGCCTTCGACGAGATCCGCGCCGTGTTCGCCGAGACGGTCGAGGCCCGCACGCGCAACTACTCGCCCGGGCATTTCAGCTTCAACGTGGACGGCGGCCGCTGCCCCGCCTGTGAAGGCGATGGCCACGTGGCGATTGACATGCAGTTCCTGGCCGATGTCTACATGAAGTGCGATCAGTGCCACGGGCGCCGCTATCGCCGCGAGATCCTGGACGTCAACTACCGCGGCCGGAACATCGCGGACGTCCTGGAGATGACGGTGCGCGAGGCGTTCTCCTTCTTCCGCGGGCAAGCCAAAGTGCAGGAAAAACTCAAACGCCTGATGGACGTGGGCTTGGACTACCTGCGGCTCGGCCAGCCCGCCAACACGCTCTCCGCCGGTGAAGCACAACGCCTGAAATTGGCCGCCTATATATCGTCGGCACGGCGACGACGCACCCTGTTTCTCATGGATGAGCCCACCACGGGCCTGCATTACGCCGACATTGTGCAGTTGCTCGACTGCTTTGAAGCCCTTCTCGCGGTGGGGCATTCGCTGATCATCGTGGAACACAACCTGCAGATGATGAAGGCGGCGGATTACATTATTGACCTGGGACCAGGAGCGGCCGACGAAGGGGGCCGCGTCGTGATTCAGGGCACCCCGGAAAAGGTGGCGCGTTGTACCGAGTCCGCCACCGGCGCATTGCTGGCACCGTTTCTGCACGATCGCTTGCGCGGTCAACCGGCGTGATCGGGTATTTCCTTCCGCGCGGCTTCGCTCGGCGATCCACCCGCGCTGTTCAATCCCGGAACGGAGCGCAAACAGCATGAGCTTCGAACGCTATGTCCGACAAATGCGGTATCCGCCTATCGGTCTGGCGGGCCAGGAGCGGCTCCTGGCGGCGCGCGCCCTGGTGTGCGGATGCGGTGCGCTCGGATCCGTCATCGCCAACACATTGGCACGGGCCGGCGTCGGACATCTGCGCATCGTGGACCGGGACTTTCTCGAACTGAACAACCTGCAGCGCCAGGTGCTCTACGACGAACACGACGTCGCCGCCGGCATCCCCAAAGCCATTGCCGCCGCCGCCAAGCTTCGCCAAATCAACTCGCAGATCGACGTGGAACCGATCGTGGCGAATGTCGATCACCAGAATATCCTCTCACTGCTGTCAGACGTGGACGTGCTCGTCGATGGCACGGACAACTTCGAAACACGGTTTCTGTTGAACGATGCCGCGATCCACCAGGGCATTCCCTGGGTCTTCGGCGGCTGCATTGGCGCGGAAGGCCAGACGCTCACCGTGATTCCCGGCGAAACGCCTTGCCTGCGCTGCGTCCTGCCGGAGGCGCCCTTGCCCGGCTCAACACCCACCTGCGACACGGCGGGTATCTTGGGCCCGATCGTCAACGTCATTGCGTCCCTGCAGGCCTGCGAGGCGATCAAGATCCTCTCCGGCAACCGCTCGGCCATCAATCGCACGCTGTGCATCTTCGAGCTGTGGGACAACCGCATCCGGCAAGTACAGCTCGACACGCTGCACGCGGCACGGTCCTGCGCTGCGTGTGAACGGCGCGAATTCCCGTGGCTGGATGGGAGACGCGGCAGCCAGACTGCCATACTTTGTGGGCGCAACGCGGTGCAGCTGAGCTTTCCCGAACGACAATCCGTGGCCTTGGATCAGTTGGCTCGGCAATTGGAGGGCGTCGGCAGCCTGCAGGTGAACGCGTATCTGTTGCGACTCACAGTCGACAAGTTCGTCTTCACGCTGTTTCCCGACGGCCGCGCCATCATCGGCGGCACAAACGACCTCGTCGAGGCGCGGACCGCCTACGCCAAGTACATCGGCCTGTAGGGCAATTCCCAGCCAACTGCTGCTCAATTCCGCTGGCAAAACGGTCGATGCTGACAATGTGGCGGGTGGCCGAAACAGCCAGTCCCGGCTCCCATCCCGCGCCGGCAGGGCAACGCGATCCGAAACGGTTTTCTTGAGTTGCAGGCACCGGAGGTTTCAGGCCACAGGCAAGGACCCGATCTGAGCGGACTGACTTCCGCTAGCTCTTGACCAGATTCCCGCGATCTCAATGCACTCTGCGACCAACGCCCGAACAGCGTCCAGCGGTCTGTCTGTGCACACCCCGGGCGCGGACCGCTTGGGCAACTGGTGGCTCGATCGCCGGATAGGCGAAGGCCGTTGGACGCACGTTTACCAGGCGCGCCCGCGCGGTAATTGCCACCACGCCGACTATGCCCTCAAGGTCCTCAAGCCCGAATACGAGCGCGATCCGCGTGCCGCAGGCATGCTTCAACGCGAAGCGTTCATCGCCAGCCAGGTTTCCCATCCGCACTTGATTTCCGTTCTTTCCGCTCACGCGGACCAGCCGCCGTTCTTTCTGGTGACGCCGCGTCTGCCTGGAACGACCGCGCGGGCCGTATTGCAGAAGTGGGGCCCGCTGGACTCGCCTCAGGCCCTGTGGCTCGTTCGGCAGACGGCCGAAGCGCTGGCGGAACTCCACAGGCACAATTGGCTGCACGCTGACATCAAACCCGACAACCTGTTTGTCGGCCCCAACGGTTTTGTCACCGTCTTCGATCTTGGTCTGGCGCGCCCCGTGCACGAAGCTGCGGGCAGCTCGTATCTGGTCGGCACGCCGGCCTACTTGCCGCCCGAAGCGTTCTCCGCTGCGCAGTCCTGGTCCGGTGCCAGCGACGTGTACAGCCTGGGGGTGACACTGTATGAGTTCCTCACCGGCGTCCTTCCGTTTCCTGACGCGGATGCGGAAACGCTCAGCGCCGCGATCCTGATGCAGCCGGCGCCCGATCCGCGCCGCGTGGTCCCCCAAGTGTCCTCGCGCATCGCCCTGTTGCTGCGGCGACTGCTGGCCAAAGACCCTCTCCGCCGTCCGCTCATCGACGAACTCGTCGCATGGCTGGTCGACTTGGAGATCGATCATTTCGCCGAGCGATGCGCCATCTGACCGAACGGTCGCGGAGTCCGGTGGTGAATAACCTGGTCTAGCGGGCGACTCGGCCGCGGACGTAGAAGTCGTCACCGACTCTTTCGCATTGCGGATCTACCAGGCTGTGCGCCTGAGCAATCGTGGGCCACCCCCGGCCTGCCACGGGAGAAATCGCGTCCTGGCCACCGACCAGTCTGGGAGCGATGAAGACGTGCACTTCGTCCACTTCGCCCGCATCCCAGCAGGCCCCCAACAACCGGCTTCCGCCTTCGACGAGCACGTTGGTCATGCGCCGCTGCCCCAGTTCCGCAAGCGCCCGCTCGAGACGTTCGCTGGGTGAGGCACCGTCCACGACGAGCACTTCGCAGCCAGCCTTCGTGAGGCGGTGGCGATCCTCCAGAGGAGCTGCAGACGTGACCACGACGATGACCGGCACTTCCCTGGCGGTGCGCACCAGTTGCGAGTCGCTGCTGAGTGCGGCCCGGGAATCCAGCACAACGCGCGTCGCGATGCGTGGGCCTGGCGGACGAGCCGTCAGGAGTGGATCATCGGCGCAGGCCGTCCCCCTGCCGATCAGAATGGCATCCACGCGTCCCCGCAGCATGTGTACGATCTGCCGTGAGAGTTCACCGGAGATCCATCGACTCTCGCCGCTGCGGCTGGCGATCTTCCCGTCCAAAGTCATGGCCCACTTGGCAATGACCCAGGGTCGGCCGCGCGCCAGCAACTTGTGGTATGGAGCATTCAGTGCGCGAGCAGCCGATTCCAACACGCCCACGTCCACGACGATTCCCGCAGCCTGCAACTGCCGCACTCCGCCCCCCGCCACGCGCGGAAAGGGATCTTGTTGAGCGGCCACCACTCGGGCAATCCCGGCAGCCATGATGGCCTCGGTGCACGGTGGTGTCTGTCCGTGGTGGCAGCACGGCTCCAGGGTGACGTACAACGTCGCGCCGCGGGCCGCTTCCCCCGCCGTTCGCAGCGCTTCCACTTCGGCGTGAGCCTGGCCGAAACGCTGATGCCAGCCTTCGGCGATGAACGCGTTGCCGCGCGCGATGACGCAACCCACCATGGGGTTCGGTTCCACGCTCCCTTCACCCCGTTCCGCCAGGAGCAAGGCCCGACCCATCCACTGGACGTCCACGGCGGCATCAGAAGGATCCATGGGGCGTGGTTTCCTGCGACTCGGGCTCAGCTCATCCCCGGCACCCACAATTTGGATTTTGCTGACGAAGCGGGAGCGCTGGCCGAGTCGGGAGTCCAGATCTTCTTGGCCTCCGCTGCCTCCGCCGGAGCGGCGGCTGCGGCGGGATCAGCCGCCGACGCGCCATTACGGAGCAAGCCGTATCCGGCCAGGACCTGGGCCAGCGACTGTGCCACACCCGGCTCCTTGAGATGGCGGTTCTTCAGCAGTTGCAGCACCTGGCCTGCTTCCTCGGGCTCACCTCGAGCAATGTGAACCGAAAGTTTCGCAATCAGCCATTGAGCCGGTGATGCGCCTGCCGCTTCGGCCGATCGGCAAGCTACTTCGGCCCAATGCAGGGCGGCTGCCGAGTCGGGAGCACACTTGAACACGGTGTTGAAGAGTCCGTCCTTGTTAATCCGCGACTCGAGCGACGGCCGCGACAGCACCGCCGAGGCCAGCTCGTACATTGCCGGCCGCAGATGTTTGATGATGGATCGCTGCGTTGCGGACATCAGCTGATCATCGGTGAGCTGCGATACGTGCAACCGCAGCAATCGCAGGATGGGCATCTTCAGCACGTCGACATTCGCGGGATCAATGCGTTCCGACCGCGGCAGTCCCAGCTGTTCGCGCAAGGTGTTGAAATCATCCGGCTGAAAGCGGCGATCGAGGTTGAGTTCCAAGAGCAGGATCGATGCCAAAACGGGGATCCGCAATGCGGGGTCCTGAGCAGCATCCCGCGGTGTCTTCCCGCCCAGCGCCGCTAACGGCATCGCGGGCCACTGCACAAACAACGGCTCGCGTTGCAGTTCACGGAACAGTTGCCGAACCTTGTCAGGCGGCGTGTCCGGTGGCAGATACCAGTGTTGCAGAAACAGCCAGTCATGCAGCGGGAGTTCGCCTGCCTCTTCCGCCGTCCCAGGTTCCCCGAGCCACTCGCCCGCCACTTCCGCCAGCAGCTTCTGGCAACCAGCGACTTCGCTGGCGCGGTGAACCAGGAACTCCAGTCGCGATTCGCGGTCCGTCTCCTTGCCGTAGACCGCAGCCAAACCAATCATGCGCGGAACATCGTCCTGGGTGACCTCCGCATCCGGGGCAGGCACAGGCCGATCGAGCAGTGAAAACAAGCCTCGCGGCGGCGGTTGACCGTCCTCCACGGCAAATTCGTCGAGCGGCGCTCCCACGCACCGCTTGTCGGACAACAGGCATTCCGTCAGGCGGTCTATCTCCCGCACAGGGTATGTGACCTTGCTCTGACGCACGACATCCTGCTCGTCTCCGAGTTCCTGCGCCAAGGCTTCGGCTTCGACGGCGTCATCCAGCGCCACGCCGGGCAACGCCGCATAGGCATGCCACATGCGCGACGCCTCCTCTTCGTTTCCCAGCCAGCCTTGCAGAATCGCCATGTTGCGCAGGATCGCCGGCTGTCCCGGGGCTTTCTGCGACAAGGAACTCAGACTCTCGCAGGCGGCGCGCCACGTGCCCCGGCGGGCCGATCCCAGTGCGGCATTGAATTCGCCCAGCCAAGGTACGTCGGGCGGGGCCGCTTCCAGACCGAAATCCTCCTTGAACAGCGGGGAGAGATCTTCGATCTGGTCGAGTTCGAGGATGAGCGACAAGGGGCGCTTGTCCTCGCCCCCGGAGAGCGAGATCTGCAACAGACTGTGACCGCGTGCTCCCAGAGCGCAACCGGAATGGCCGAGTCCCAAAGCGACAGCGCCGACCGCTGCGTAGACGGCCGAGGTGATTTCGCCCTCGGCGTACTCCATGGCGCGCTGCAGGGAATCCACCGCTTCATCGATCTTGCCGCGTTGCGCGTCCAGCAGTGCGCGGAGCGCAATGGTCGAGGAGTTGTGCGGGCCGAGTTTCGCCAATTCCGTGATCGTACTCTCTGCGTCCTCCAGCGCGGACATCGCCAGCTGCAGATTGGCTTTGAGGCTCAACAGGGCCGGACGCGGCCCTTTGGTTTCAATCAGCTTGACAACCTGATCCAACGCCGCGACACGTTGTTCGCCGTCGATCGCCCGAATCACCTTGTCCAGTTCCGTCAGGATGTCCTTTGAGCAGCAGAATTTCGCTTTCTTGCCGCTGCCACAGGGACAAATCCGATAGGGATCGAGCGCCATCAATGGTTCCTCTTTACCTGGTGAAGAGTCCGCGCCGCGCCGCCGAAGCGTCGTCGTTCGCCGTGCTTCGCATCGTAACAGACCAGGGTCGGCTTGACGACCCGGAGTGGCGCACCGCGACCGCAAATCGAACCGGGAGTGGGCGGGCGCGCGGCGGCTGCGATTCCCGCCAGAAGTGCCAGCCTGCGCCGGCCAATGTCAGGGGGCGGCGATCAACACCGCGGCTGCCTGCCCCGTGCCGGATTGGTTCAACAGCAGCGCCGTCTGCGGAGTCGCCAGCGGCATCGGTTCCCCGTGAATCACCCGGACAGGACACTGCGGATCGGGATCGTCGTAGTTCAACGTCGGGGGAATCAACCCATGTTCGAACGACAGCACACTGACCGCCGTCTCCACAGCGCCGCCGCCTGCGCCCAGCGAACCGAAGTAGCTTTTCGGGGCGGTGACGAGAGTCTCGCCGAGGCAGTCGTGTATTGCCTGGGCCTCGAGCGCATCGTCCTCCACCGTGCTGAGGCCGTGCGCGTTGACATGCCCCACGTCACAGGAGTTTACTCCCGCGTCCCGCAGGGCGCGCACGATGGAATTGCGGACGGGTGCTGAAGTCCGCGCCGCGGGTCCATCCACCGGTCCGTAACTCTGCCCGCCCCCCAGGACACGAGCCATGATCCGCGCTCCGCGCCGCGCAGCATGGGACTCGCTCTCCAGGACGAACACACAGGCGCCTTCGCCGTTGACCAGGCCATTGCGCCCTCTGTCAAACGGACGCGATGCGGTCTCCGGCGAGCCATGGGGACGTGACAGGTTTGAGTGTCCGCGGTAGAGCATTGGCGTGAGATTCAACCGATTGCCAGCCCCGCCGACAAACATCACGTCGGCGTGATCCCGTTCGATGACGCGGGCCGCTTCCGCCAAAGCCAGCAGACTCGAGGCTTCCCCCAAGGCAATCGTGTTGTTCGGTCCCCGCGCGTCATGAGCGATGGCCACGTGACATGCCGCCATGTTGGGCAGGTACTTCAGCATGAACAACGGAAAGAGATCCGACGTCATCCGCGCACCCCACCGCTCGAACAAAAACTGATCACCCTCGCGGCAGTTGCGATAGACGACGATCAGCTCCTCCAATTCGCCATAGAACATCTCGCTGCCGAACAGGACCCCCAAGCGATCGGGGTCCACGGACTCAGGTGCCAACCCGGCGTCGTCGCTGGCCAGCGTCGCCGCCGACACCGCCATCTGGATCTCGCGACACATCACCTTCAGGCTCTTGCGCGGCCGAATGTACTGCTTCGCGTCGAAGGCCGCGACGTGGGCGCCAATGCGCACCGGGAACTCCGCGTCGGCCAACAGCGGACTGATGGTCACTCCGCTGCGCCGCGCACACAACGATTCCCAGAACGCCGCTTTGCCCACGCCGATTGGCGAGACAATCCCGATACCGGTGATGACAGCTTTTCGAGTCAGCGCCATAGAATCACAGGGCGGTAGGACCGCCAGCCAAATACCAGCTAGACCTGCAGGCGGGAGACAACGTGCGCGACCGAGTAACGGCGTCTCGGCGACGACCGCGTCGCGGCAACGGGCCGCAGGTGCCAGAAACAGCCGATCGTTCGGTACAGACGCGGCAGTCTGCCAATTTCACCCTCCGGCGATACTACCTGGAACCAACACATCGATCAAGCCACCGGACACGCTCAGCGACTCCCGGGCCTTTGCTCCGCGATCGGGTCTACCGTGGGACCATAATCGTAGATGCGGTAGGTCTTCGTGAGTTTGGCGCCTCCCCGCGACAGGGTCGCATAGGACAAGTGGTTGCTCTCCAACACCCACGAGAACTCCGCTTCCTCGATCCCCCATGCCCGAGCCTCGGGGATGAGCCGCGAGAGAATCACCAGCCCCAAGCCCCAACGCTGGTACTCCGGCACGACATTCGTGCTGATGACGCGAATTCGCTTGATTTGTCGCTTGCGGGTCAGCAACCGGAAAAAGCCGAAGGGGAACAGCCGCCCATCGATCTGGCGGATTCGCGGGTTGTAGTCCAACAGCGAAAACGAAGCGGCCACGGCGCGCCCACCGACCTCCGCACAGCTCGTCATCTCGGGCACAATCAGATGCCGCAGTCCGCTGCTCATGTGCTCGATTTCGCCCTCCGAAAGCGGCGTGAATCCCCAGGTACCCTGCAGTGACGAATTGTAGATCCGCAGGAATTCGCGCACGTCCTCCCGGAACTGCGACGCCCGCATCGGGCGCAGCGTGATGCCAAAGCGGCGTTTGGACTCCTCCACCACAAACTGCAGCTTCTTGTCGAGTTTCGACAGCATCTCCACGTGCCCCCAGAATGCGTGGAGATCCTGCACCCGGCGAAAACCGTAACCCTCGATCAACGTGGCGTAGTAGGGTGGGTTGTACGTCATCATGAACATGGGCGGACTGTCAAAGCCGTTGATCAACAGCCCGCATTCGTAGTTCAACGACGGGTTGACCGGACCGCGGATGTCGTGGATCTGACGCTCGGCCAGCCATCCGCGCACCGCGTCAAACAGGCCGCGGGCCACTTCGGGATCGTCTTCGCACTCGAAGAAGCCAAAGAAGCCGCGCCGCTCGTGGTATCGACGCATGTGCTCCTGGTTCACGATCGCCAACACGCGACCGCAGGGACGGCCACCGCGCAATGCCAAGAACGCCTGACTCTCGTTCTCTTCGTAGAACGGATGGCGCGCAAATCCGACCAACTCCTTCTGATTGCCACGCAATGGCGGAATCCAATTCGGATCAGCCCCCTGGATCTGCCAGGGCAAGTGCAGAAATTGATGCTTCTCGCGCCGCGTACGCGCCGGAACGATCTTGAGGTTCGTCATGAGGTATGGCTTGTCCTGTGCCTCTCGGAACTCCTGATTGGTGGGCCTCTTTATACTGCACCGTGCGTTTTCCTGCCGCGCCAGTTCGGCGCCGCGGCACGCCGGACCGGCTCTCCGCACGAAACGCCGAAACCTGCTCGAATATTGACCTGCCGCCGCAACCTGTGGCAGCGACGACACGGCACAGCCCCCCAAATCGCACCCCCGCAACAGTGCTTTGCGATTGTCGCAAAAAATTTACAAATAATCACTTACGATAATTCGATGCCGTCGAGTCATGTTTTGGCACAATAATTGCTATGTGATCCGTACGTGTTGGTATCAGCTGTAGTCGGCGGCCAAATTGGCACCGCAACGAGAGGCATACGGGATGTCCACCAAGCAAGAAAACTCGGTTCGGCGTGTCTTCTGGCCGCATTTCCTCGTGGCATCGCCGCACATCCGGGGAACGGCATATGACCGGCAAGTGGTCTATCTTGTGGAGCACAACGACCGGGAGGCCGTAGGCCTGCTGCTCGACAGTCAATGCCAGCAGGATCTGCGGCGGCTGCGCGATTCGCTGACGGAATCCGCGTTGCGGCCGCGGCCCGGCCTGTCACCCGAAGCCTCCTTGCCGGTGCAGGTGGTGCGTTGGTCGAGCAGGAAGCTTGACCAGGAGCTGCGCTATGGAGTCTGGCTGAACGGCCCCGCGGAATTCGACCGCGTTTTCGGGGACTACGACGATCTGTGGCTCGAACTCGTCTGCGGTATCGGCCGTTCGGTTCTGCAGGAGGCGCTGCAAATATCCGAGTTGCCGCGCGAGCCCTGGTGGAACTGACTTCATCCAGGCCGCTGTCGGCGCTATCGGTCCGTTCTCCACGGCGGTACAATCGTGGCGTCACCCGGTCACGCGACTGTAGGAGGCGCTCTCGATGATCCCGACGCTTTTCTCCGTCAGTTACGCCGGACTCTGGGGGCAACACACGCTCGATTTGCCCGCGTTTCTGCACAAGGCCAGGGACCTGGGATATCCCGCCGTGGAGCTGATGGGCAAGCGTCCCCACCTCTCACCGCTGGACTACGGGCCGCGCGAGTTGGACCAGTTGCACCGGACTGCCGAGAAGCTGGGGATTCGTATCGCGACCGTCGCCGGTTACACCGATTTCACGTTGGGATCCGCCACGGAGACTCCCGCCGTCGAGATCCAGGTCGCCTACGTGCGCCGCCTGGCCGAAATGGCGCACGCGCTGGGAGCGACCGTGGTGCGCATCTTCAGCGGATACGCCACCCAACCCGAGGCCGGCCAACGCGATTGGGACACGTGTGTACGGGCCATCCGGGAGTGCGCTCGTCTGGCCGGCGATTGGGGAGTAACGCTGGGAGTGCAGAACCATCACGACGTCGGCGTCGGGGTGGACGCCTACGCCGAACTGCTCGATGATGTCGCCCATCCGAACTGCCGCGCGATGTTCGATCCCTGGTCCGTGGCTTTGCACGGTGAGGACCTGTACGCGGTCGCCAAACGTATGGCGCCGCGCATGGTGCAAACCACGCTGGCCGACTACGTGCGTCTGAAGCGTTATGCCTACCAGCCGGGACTCGTCAACTATCGGCCGCTGGACGCCATGGTCCGAGCGGTGCCGCTGGGAGACGGCTTCCTTGACCTTGCCAGCTTCCTGCGCGGACTGCACGAGGGCGGTTTCGACGGCTATGTGGCTTACGAAATGTGCTCGCCCCTGCGCGGCGGGGGAAGTGAAGTGAACCTCGACGCGACGGCGCGCAAAGGCCTGGCCAGGATCCACGAATGGTGGAAGGGCGGTTGAAGAACCTCTCCGGGGCGCCAACGCGCGTTCGTCAGTTCGGCTTCGTCGTTGCCGGCGGACCCTGATCGAGCACGGCCTGGGCGTGACGTGCCAGATGGCCGCGCAAATCCCGCGTATACGCGCGCAGGATCTTTTCTCCCAACCCGTCCGGATCACCGCACCGATACAGCGCGCGCGCCAGTGCCAGTTCGCGAATCGATGCGCGGCGCGTGTCGACGGCATTGACGCCGCCCGGTACTTCCCGCTCCTTCGCCGCCTTGATATCCAGCTGTACGTGTCCCATCATCCCCGGCTTGTTCAACAACTCAGTCAGAGGCGCAGTTGCCGCCCTGTCACCGATCAACTCCAAGGCCAGACCGGCGGCCCGGTGATGCGAGAATTCGCTGTCCGCGTTGAGCAGTTTCAGTTTCTCCACAATCGCCGGTACCGCTTCGGGTCGACGCGTGTGGCCCAGCGCCACGACCAATGTGTCCAGGGGGCTTAATGCCGAACCGAACTGGCCCATCGCGCGGAAATTCCAGCCGTCGTCCCAGGTCGCGTACTGGCGCACATCCGCCTCGAGCGTCTCGTAGCCGGCGTCGTTCCCCAGGATTGCCAGCGCCTTGGCGTAGGTCGTCTTGTCAGCGGCCGATGCGTGGGCGTAGGCGGTGGCCAACAGCGGCAAGGCCTGTTGCGCATGGCTGTAGACGATCGCGGCCCCCTTTCCCTCGCGCAGACTCTCGACGGCCGCAGCCACACGTGACTCCGGCAAAGGATGGGAGTCGCGATCCGTCAACACGGTCTCCGGCAGGTTGCCCACTGCGATCAGATGCTGTTGGACTTGCTTCAGATCGACACGGCGCACGGGCACGTTGGATTGGGCCGCCATCGCGGCAGCGACGCCGGCGGCATAGCCGCCATTCTGAATGTCAGGCTGCATGCGGATCAACGCCACCGCGTCGCGCTCCGCACTGATGCTCAAGCCGGTTGCCAATAGTCCTTCCACGCCCTGCGGCAGCATCGCGCGATAGGGAACATAAACGCCGATCCCGACCTTTTCCGGGTGTTCCAGCAACAGCAACGGATTCACCGTGTAACCGTGGCTGTCGAAATTGCTCCAGCAGCGGACAAGCGAGTCCGGGTAGGTGCGCTCCGTGATCTGATCCGCCAAGGTAATCGTGTAGTCCCCCAGGATGCGCCGGCGCTCGCGGGTATCGATGAGCCGTCCGTGATCGAAGGCCTCCGGGTACTTGTCTTTGGAGTAGACCAGTGTCTGCCAGATATCCACGATGTCGGTTTCGTCTACAATCGTGAAGTCCGTATTGTTGTACGAACCGCGTAGTCGTCTGCCGGGCAATCCGGTCCCCTGCATGCCGAACTCGGACGCGTCCGTATAGAGCGTTTCGGCTCCGGCGGGCGCCGCGATATCGGAGTTACCCGTCGCATCGATCACGGTCTTGGCCAATACGACGCCTCGTCCCAGCGGCGTGGCTACCACAGCCCCCAGCACTCGATTCCCCTGTACGAACGCGCCGCAACCGATCGCGCCAAACCAGATCTCGGCGCCGGCCTCCAGCAACTGTTGCCGGTACCACTCCATCTTCGGCTCGATGTCCCACTTCGTAGCACCGGCCAGTACCGTGGCGGTGAATCCCACGCGGTTGCCCCAGTAGTAGCTGGAAATCGCGCCTTGCGTGCCGACGCCTCCCAACCCGTGGAGGTACTCGACGACCAGTGTCTTCGCCCCCTGCCGCGCGGCCCCGATCCCGGCGGGTGCTCCTCCCGTTCCACCGCCGATGACCACCACGTCATAATTCCCCCACACCGGCAGTCCGCGTGCCTCCTGGGGAATGGTGGACTGTTGCGGGGCAGCACGCAAGGCGGCCAGCGACTCGCGCACGTCGCCTTCCACAAGAGGCTTGTCGCACGGGATTCCCGTCAACCGCGGGCCTTCAATGGCAGCCTGCCGCTGAGCGGCGACAGCGACCGCCTCCCCCAATCGTTCTCCCAACTGCATCAGCTGCACCGGGCGCCGGAACTTGCGGGCCGCGGTGGTTGGTACGTCCATTGCCGGACCCAGGACATAGAGGCGCTCAATGCCTTCCGGTTGCATGGTCTCGATCGGCAACTCCCGCGGATCAGCGGCCACATCGACGAGACCTTGGCGCGACGCGATACAGTCGATCGATTCCTCCCACAGCACGTCGGACGTGAACAGCTGATCGGGGTGATAGGTGACGGTGCGTGCCTGTTGATCGGCGCGCATGCAGGCCGCGTAACTGTCATCCGCCAGCGGCAACGACAGGGTGTACTCGATGATCGGCGCAGACGACTCGTATGCGCGGCGGACCACGCGCGTGGCGACGCCGTCGCGCTCTTGCGGCTGACCGCCAATCACCACCCTCTTGAAGATGCGCGGCGCAGTCACGTCGGGCGTGCGGAATTTTGCCCCAGCCAGGCGGGCAACCGTCGCACGGGAAGTGGCGTCAATGATGGTCTTGGCCAGCACGGCTTGACGCCCCGTACGGTTTGCCATGACGATGCCGCAGAGTTCCCCGCGCGCATCGCGCAGCACATCGGTGGCGTAGCAGCCATAAAGGTACTGCACTCCGGCCTGCAGGAGGGCCTCATCCAGCGTCCTCTTCACGTGCATCGGGCGCGGCGGCGGCGAAGTCGCGAGCGGAAGGTCATCATGCACGCGCTCAGGGCCGACGATCTCGAGTTCCCCCAACAGCAACCGCTGCATCGTGGCGGGTTTCTCGACCAGCACGCGCAGAAAGCGTCCCGTCGCGTGGCCGGAAAACTCGATCGTGATGGGTGCGTCCTGTTCCGCGGGGGCCTCGGTGTTGGCAACCACCGCCAGCTGGCTCCAGGTCTGCTGGTCGTCACTGACCGAAACCGTCATCCGCGCCACGTCGAAGGCACTGCCTGCCGTGCCGCCCGTGGCACGCCGGTAGGCCCTGAGACGGACTTTGCGGATTTCCTGCGGCTTCTGCAGATCGGCCACGATCGTCACATCACCGTTGTATTGCACGCTCTCTCCGGACGCACTGGACCAGAGTCCATCCCGCAGCCTGCCGGGAGGAGACGTGTCCTTGTGCTTGGAGTCACTGGGGGCATCCGTCTGGTATGTGTATTCCAGCCGATCGGGATCCGGTGCGGCCAATTGAACGTCCCGGTAGACGCGTTGTGACAGCTCCGTGACTGGCACTTCGTCTGGCTCCAACCACAACTGCAGCGTGCCTGTCAGGTCCTCACCCAGGTAGGGCAGGGGGGCCGCCAGGAAGACAGAAGCTTCGTGTTTCGCCGCAGCCACTGCTGCGGAGACAGCGCCGCTCGTCCCTCCCACCACCACAACATCCACCTGATAAGCGACGGGAATGTCCCGCGCGGATTCACGGATCGTGTCGGCAGCCTGGCCTGACAACGTGCTGACACTCACAGCCAACACCCAAGATAACCAGCCTCGGTAGACACACATGGCTCTTCCGCTCCCCAATTGACGCACCAATTGCCGTAAGCACTACGTTGCCGATCTGCTTGACCCGCGCGGCATGCATCGTACCACACGAGATCGACCCGTGCAGCTGTGAGCCGTGTAGCCACAGCGTGGGATTCAGCCCACGTGAAGTCCAACGGCGGCTGAAGCTACCGCAACGGTTGAACATGCCCTTCGATTGACCCTGTACGCTTCGATCGATCTCAACGTAGCGTGGGATTCAGCCCACGTTATGCTTCGTTCATAGCGTGTGCTTCGGCCCGCGTCCCACTTCACGTGGGCCAAAACCCGCGCTACGAATTGAACGAGCGCGTCACGCCCTCCCGTAGCGACTTGCGGCGTGACCACTTGGCCAGTGAATACCGCACCATGTCGTGACGGAGCAGAGGCAGTTGCACCTCAACTGGTTGGAACGAAGAATCCCGACCGTTCAGCGACTGGAGCCCATAGACACCCACACTCCGGAATGGACTTCGGCGCGGAAACGGGCGGCTGGCCGGTGAAACAGGCGCCAGTTCGGCACCAGCAAGGTGCGTCGAACGTCCGCAGCGAGGGCGAACGACGTACGACGGTCGTGAACTGTAAACTGCAAGAGGAGCTCACGGAGCCGTCAGCGCGCGGCACCGCTTGGCTTCAGCGGGCTAATGGCAGAGAGAGCATGACCGGCGCGGCGGCTGCGCCGACAGGAACTCGCCAATGATCAGCGAAAGACGCGAGCGGCACACCGCACGCCTTGCAGCCAGTGCCGGCCCGCTTCCGCCGCGCGCTTCGTGAACTGTTCCACCGTTCCCGCCAGGCGGCGAAAGCGTTGCGGGAACTCCTGGACCGTCGCCAGCAGTTCCTCGGATGTAACCCCGAGCCGCTCGACAATCGCCGCCAGATCCGCCGGTACTGTGCCTTGCTGCTTCCCGCGAATCTGCCGGCCGCACCAATCGAACAACTGCAGGTACTCCTCCAGCGACATCGGCAAGAGCCCCTTGTCGGAAGCCCGCCGGCCACCCGGGGATGGTACGTCCCCCAATTGACCGGCTGCCAGTGACAGGGGCGCCAGCCAACCGTAGGCTGCCGGTTCGCCGGTCGGTTTCCTTCCCTGTGCCGCCCGCGCCTGGATGCGGAACGACGCGGAGCAGTGACTGGCCGCTTCGGGCGTGCGCACTTCGCCCGCACGAATGGGATTGA